>Ga0075471_10000294_pt1 | contig 29003 bp, 28 predicted proteins | sample DEB19_08_DNA_2_FD_74787 | JGI IMG/M metagenome (GOLD analysis project Ga0075471, IMG submission 74787) | Aqueous microbial communities from the Delaware River and Bay under freshwater to marine salinity gradient to study organic matter... | ecosystem: Environmental > Aquatic > Marine > Coastal ...
AAGCCGGCATCACGTCGTTCAACGAACACTTCGACGCTTACGCCGTCGATCCCGAGATCGAAGCGCTGAAGACGATTCCGCTTCGCGCGACCCTCGGGCACGGATTCGCCGACCGTGGCCTCTACGAATCGATCACCAAGAGTTCGTGGCACACGCTCGAGAACTTCGGCGACATCGTGACCGCCCATCACCGCACACGAGACGACATGCTCTGGATGGCGCTTTCACCACATGCCGTCTACTCGTGCGGTGCCGAGATGTGGAACCTCGTCCGCTCTGTGGCCGATGAGTACCAGGTGCCCATTCACACTCACCTCTCGGAAGGCATGCAAGAGGTCCGCTACTGCCTCGAGAACTACGGATTGCGTCCGACGCAGTGGTTGCACTCCCTCGGCTTCCTCGGCCCTGACGTCACCGCCGCGCACTGCTCACAACTAGATGCGACCGACATCCGGCTCATCGCCGAGACCGGTACCAAGATCGCGCATTGCCCCATCTGCAACGCCAAACTCGGCTCGGGAACCATGCCGTTGCGCGAGGTGATCGACGCCGGCATCACCGTCGGGTTGGCCACCGATGGACCAGCGAGCCACAACTCGAGCGATCTTTTCGAGGAAATGAAGTTCGCCGGCCTCATTCACAAGACCAACACCGGCGACGTCGAGTTCTTGAAGATCGGACAACTCCTCGAACTCACCACGTGCGAGGGCGCCAAAGCCATGAACCGACCCGACACCGGACGACTCGAACCCGGATTCAAGGCCGACGTGATCGTGGTCCGGCTCGACACCGCCCACTCACAACCGATCTACGACCCGCTCGCCGCTCTCGTATATTCCGCTCGGGCCGACGACGTCCAGCACACGATCGTCAACGGGCGTGTGCTGATGGAGAACCGGCAGGTCATCGGCATCGACGAAGACGAGATCCGGGCCAAGTTCCACGAGAAGGCGCACGCCCTCAAGAAGAAGAGCCTCGGCTGAGTCACTGATTCCAGCGACGAAGCCGTCATACTTCACCCCATGATCCTCGACCAGCTCTCGGTACCGAGTTCCGACTTCGCCTCCGCCACCGGTTGGGAGCCCAAGCCCGAAGGACTCTGCCGCGGAGAAATCTGCGTTCCGGCGCCTGGTGCCCTCGACGGCACCAACGTGAACGTCGAGATCGCCGCCGCTCGCCTGGGCATGCCGCTCGTCCACGACACCGATCGCGGCCTCTGGTCGCTCGGACCCGCCACTCTCGGCGGTCACTCTCTTTCAACGGCCGTCGCCGCCGATCCGGAACTCGAGAACTTCGACGGTTCGAAGTTCAAGTTGTCGTCCCTTCGCGGACGCAAGGTGGTGTTCGTCGCCTGGGCGAGTTATTGAGGCTGCCGCTCGAGCCTGCCCGGGTGGCAGGCACTGCACACCGAAATCGAAGCACTCGGCGCCACGGTCGTCACCGTCGCTCTCGACATCGACATCGAACACGCCCGTCCGTGGAGTGCGGTCGCTTCGCCCACGCATCCGTGTGTGGTCGACACCAAGCATGTGACCGGTCAGATGTTCGGATTCACCAACATCCCGATGGCGGTCTGGATCGACGAGAACGGAAACCTCGTGCGCCCGGCGGAAGGTGCCTCGATCGAGCGCAGCCCACTGCGTGACATGGAGATTCCCGAGGGTCTTCCCGAACGTCTCGACGCCATGTACCGCGCGGTCAAGGCGATCCCCGACGATGCCGACGAATACCGAGCCGCAATTCTCGACTGGGTGCGCAACGGATCCTCCTCCCCGTTCGCGCTCTCGCCCGACGAAGTCGTGGCGCGCAGTCAGCCCCGATCCGACGACGAAGCGCGAGCCGCCGCCTGTTTCGAACTGGGCGAGCACCTTCGTCGGACCGTCGGCCCCGATGCCGCCATTCCGTGGTGGCGCGAGGCTCATCGCTTGCACCCACTGAATCTCACCTACAAGCGCCAAGCCTGGACACTCGTCACCACGGCACCCGATGCCACCGAGAACGACCTGATGCAGGGCCCCAACGACGTCTACGAGAGCAATCTTCTGGATGACGTTCTGGGTGCCGGTGGGTTCGGCGCCTTCATCGTTCGGCCACAACTCTGACGCGGTAGCGTGTCAGCAATGGCCGACCTCGAACACGTTCGGTGGATCCGGAGGCCCGAACTCCGCAAGCCGTACGTCGTCGCCGCATTCACCGGCTGGAACGACGCCGCCGACGCCGCGAGTACCGCAGTTCGCCACTTGGTGGAGACCATGGACGCCACGCCGCTCGCCGAGATCGACCCCGAAGCGTTCACGAACTTCGAAGTGATCCGGCCACACGTGCGTCTCTCCGATGTCGGGCAACGCCACATCGTGTGGCCGACCGTCAGTTTGTGGACGGCCAGTACTCCCGAACGCGATCTCATCCTCGTGCTCGGCCCCGAGCCGTCGATGCAGTGGAAGGTGTTCTGCAACCAGCTCGTCGGCATCGCCACTGCGTACAAAGCGGCGGCGATCGTGACCATCGGCGCACTCGTCGCCGACGTCGCCCACCGTCGACCCACGCAGGTCCTGAGTACCGGCACCGACCAGGACATGATCGACCGGTTCGACCTCCGACGTAGCCAGTACGAGGGCCCGACCGGCATCACCAGCGTTCTCGGCGACACCTTCAATCGAGCCGACATCCCCAACATCGCTCTCTGGGCGGCGACGCCCACGTACGCATCACAGATCACCTCGCCCAAGGCGGCACTCGCCCTCGTCGAACGGCTCGGGGAAATCCTCGGCACCGATCTTCCGTCGTTGCCGCTCAGCGAACTCGTCGAGCAGTACGAGGAACAGATCGACGAGATGATCAGTCAGGACGAGTCGTTGACCCGCTACCTCGAGCGAATCGAGAACCTCGACGACGACGAAGATTTCGAATACGACGAGGACGACGAGATCGATCTATCGGCCGAGGACGACAACCCACTGCCACTCGACGATCGTCCGCGCGATGACACTCCGCTTCCCGATGGACCGGTCGACAGCGACGCCCTCATGGAAGAGGTCGAGCGCTTCCTGCGCAGTCAGAGCGACGACTAGGGCTCACCGCGCCACACGTTGTCGCGTGGCGGATCGAAACTCGCCGCACCAACGGCACCACTGATCGCGGCGAAGGCCATCGGACCCCACCAATTGGCGCCGGCCGTCGGCTCGGGAAGCGAGTCGCGTCCGAACCATCCGATGCCCGCGGTTTCCAATGGGTGCCCCTGGAGCGATCCGCCAGTCGCTCGACAGTGGAACAGGAGCATGTACATCCCGAAGCGACTGAATCCCATTCGTTGCCCGTCCACGACACCCAGTAACTGGGTCGGTTCGCATTCGATGCCCGTCTCCTCGCGCACTTCCTTGACCACGACCTCCGACGCCGAATAGCCCACGTCGGCCCATCCGGTCGGATACAGCCACACGCCGGAGTCGGGGCGCTTCACGAGAAGTATTTCGCCGTCGTCGTTACCGACGATGGCACCGATGGCGACCTTGGGGGTCACGTAACCGGGGACTCCTTCCCCGATCGATTCCATCCACTCCTGAACGAAGTGGTCCTGTTCGCGTCGAACCTCGAGTGCATCATCGGCCGCGGCCTTGATGTCGGCCGCTACGTGCAGAACCTCTTCGTATCGTTCGCGCTCGTAGAGGTTCTGGGTGAAACCGAGACCGGTACGGGCGATGCCGGCCAGTGTTTCGCTCCAGCGCACGAGATCGCGCGTGAAATCCGCCGGGTTGGCGTCGCTCATGAGCCCACGCTAGTCCGACCGCGACGACGCGTCAGCCGGTGGCAAGGCTGAAGAGAATCGCCCGGACCACTTCGTTCCGATGGAACTGATCGGTCAGTTTCTCGCCCGCCGACGTGCGCACGTAGAAGGCGTCCACCACTTCGTCACCGATCGTCTGCACCGAAGCATGGCGGATGTCGAGACCGACCTCGGCCATCGCCTTGGTGATCCGATGAAGGATTCCGTGCTGATCGGGCGCCCGGACCTCGAGAACGGTCGCATTGGAGGACGCCTCGTCGAAGAACGTGACCTTGGGTGGTGCCAACTCTCCGGCCGAACGACGGCGACGTCGATACGACTTGGCTCTTTCGGCCATACGCACCTCGATGGCCAACTCTCCGCGGAGAGCGCGTTCGAGATTCGTGATGATCGGTGACCACTCGATCGGGCCGTGACTCGGTACGTGCACGCGGAACTGTGAAGCCGCCATTCCTTGTTCGTCGGAGTGCGCCTGCGCACCGATCACACTCAAACCATGCAGAGTCAGAACTCCGGCCACTCGACTGAAGGTTCCCGGTCGGTCCGGACTCACAACCGTGACCGAATCGTCGGTCACGCCCACCGAGATCGTCCCCTTGGCCATCATCTCGAGCACATCGGCATCGGGGAACAGTCGCCACTGAACCTCGTTCATGTCGCCACCACCAAGAACGAGGTGAACCCTCTTCACGAGTTCGGCGACGAGTTCGGCCTTCCACGAACCCCACGCAGCGGGGCCGGTAGCCAAACTGTCGGCTTCGGTCAGACCGTGCAACAGATCGAGGACGAGAGGTGACGACACGTTCTCGGCCACATGGCTGATGGTCGCCGGATCGGCGAGATCACGGCGCGTCGCGACATCGGGCAGGAGGAGATGGTGTTTGACCATCGTCTGGAGAATCACCATGTCGTCGTGCGGTATGCCGACACGCGGCGCGATACGGCCGACGAGTTCCACGCCGACGTCGTTGTGATCCCCGGGGTATCCCTTGCCGATGTCGTGGAACAACGCGCCCAGCACGAGAAGATCGGGGCGACTCACGTTCTTGGCGAGATCACTCGCGTTGGCGGTGGCCTCCCACAGGTGACGATCGACGGTGAAGCGGTGGTACGCGTTGCGCTGCGGACGGCTCCGATTGGGAGCCCACTCGGGAAGGATGCGTACCCAGAGTCCGCGTTGATCAAGGGCCTCGAGTACCGGAATCGCGTCGTGGCCGGTCAGCAACAGACCGACGAGATCGTCGACGGCTCCGACCGGCCAAGGTGACGGCATCGCGGGTGAGGACTGCGCCAGTCGATCGAGAGTCGGCCGATCGATTCGCGCTCGATGACGGGCTGCCGACGCCGCCACGCGCAGCACGAGACTCGGATCGGTCGCCGGATCGATGGTGTCGTCGAGATGGATCTCACCGTTACGCAAGATCACACCCGGAGCCACGGCCTGGTCGGGTGTCGGCTTCGTGCGAGCCGCTTTCACCCGCGCCCAAACTTCGTCGCCGACCCACGAAACCGAACGAGCGACGTTCGACAGCGATGACATCAGCGCATCCGCGTTCGGATAACCACACAGCGATGCCACCGCATCCTGATCCTCGAGATGAAGCACCTCGCTCGCGCGACCGACGTGTCGATGCAGCGCCACCCGGACCGACATCAACACATCGCTCGCACCATCGAGTGAAGCCTGATCCGATCGCGAGATCGGTACACCGGCTTCCTCGGCCCATTTGAGCGCGTGAATGTCGCGGAGTCCGCCGTAGCCCTCTTTCAGGTTCGGCTCGAGCAAGAAGGCGACTTCGCCGTGCTCGCTCTGCCGATCTCGGACCCGACGCATCAATTCGGGGAGTCGGGTTTCGGAGGCGGTCCGCCAGGCCTTCTCCGCCGCGGCGCGGAGTTCGTCGGTCAGGGATCGATCACCGGCGATGTGCCGAGCACTCAAGTTCGCGGTGGCCGAGTCGAGCTCGGTCCGCGACAACTCGATCAGTTGTTTGACCGTCGTGACCGAATGGCCGAGTTTCAGACCGGAGTCCCAGATCGGATACCAGAGCTTGGCGGCGATCTCGTCGATGTTCTTCACACCGTCGTGCAGCAGTACGAGATCTAGATCACTGAACGGGGCGAGTTCGCCCCGGCCGTAGCCACCCACCGCCACCAACGAGGCCCGCTTCGACAACGAATCGGCGGCGGACGACCAAAGTTCGGCAAGCCACTCGTCGGTGGCCAGCGACAACTCCCGCGCCATGCGAACGCCACGCAACGAAGTGTTCTCGAGGACCTCGCGTCGGCCGGCCATGGCCTCAGTCTCGCCCACCGCCCCAGCCGGTTACCTCACCGATCGGCGTGTTCATCGAGCGTTCACGATCGGTCGGTCAGGGCTGACTTTCCGACTGCTCCCGACGACGCTGGATCACCGATGCCGCCTTGAACGCACCCCACTCGAGACCCGGTTCCACGAGTGCCTCGTCGATATCGGCCCACGTGGCCGGACACAGCCCGAAGATGTCGGATGGAAAGGACCGGACGTGGAATTCGTCGCGCTCGACCGGTGACGCACCCAGTCGCTGGAGTTCCTCGGTGACCGACCCCGTGGAACGGCGCAGGATGTCGAGTGGATTGGTTCGTTGCGCGACCACATCGAGCGAGAAGAGCGACGTCAGATCCTCCAGAGCCCGAACGGTGGCGCGCTCGACTGCCAATCGTCGAAAGTCGGCATCGACCGAGGCGGTCAGCGACTGCGTCACCGCGACTCGATCGAAGGCTCGGTCGAGCCACGACCCGACAACCTGCCGACAAGTTTCGAGAAGACGCAACGAATACGGATCCACGCACCCAGCAAATCAGGAGCGTCGCCGACTTACAAATCAGTGAATCGTTATAGTTGCGCTTTCCATTTCGAACGACGGAGTTTTGAGTTGCTGAAGGATCTGCGGTTGTTGTGGGCCAACCGTCGCTACCGGTTCCTCTTGTTGGCGCGTTTCGTGTCGAACATCGGCAACGGAATGTCACCAGTTGCCCTGGCCTTCGGTGTCTTGTCGCTTCCCGGTGGTGACGCAACAGATCTGAGTTACGTCACCACGAGCCGCATGATCCCGGTCGTGGTCTTCCTGTTGATCGGCGGCGTCGTGGCCGACCGCTTCGGTCGCGCCCAACTGGTGGGTGGGACCGACATCATCGGTGCACTCGTGATCGGTGCGACCGGCCTGTTGTTCATCTTCCACCAAGCCTCCGTCGTTCTGCTCTGCATCAGCGGTGCGATCTTCGGTGTCCTGAACGCGCTCTGGTACCCGGCTTTCAGCGGTCTCATGCCCGAAGTCGTCGAGTCCGAACATCTGCAGTCGGCGAACTCGGTGCTCGGATTCGGCGCGAACATCGGTTTCACCATCGGAGCCAGTGCGGCCGGGATCATCGTCAGTCAAGTCGGCCCGGGGTGGGCAATCGTCGCCGATGGCGGATCGTTCCTGATCGCCGGACTCCTCGTCTGGCAACTTCGCCAACCCGTCGGTGACCGCGAACCCGAATCACAGGAACGTGAATCGATGATCTTCCAGATGAAGGAAGGTTGGCGCGAGTTCGTGGGCAAGCGGTGGCTGGTGATCATCGTGGCGACCTTCGCTCTCACCAACATGTCCTACGAGGGATTCTTCGGCGTGCTCGCTCCGTTGCAGATCAAGGAAGAGTTCGATGGTGCGCGCGACATGGGCTTCATGATGTCGGCGTTCGGCATCGGCAGCATCGTGGGAGTCGTCGTCTCGATGCGACTCCGTCCCCGCCGCCCACTGGTGATCGCCATGGCCGCACTCCCCGTCATCGGATTGTGGATGCTCCTCCTCGCCGGACGCGCACCGATGATCGTGGTCATGCTCGCAGCCTTCGCATCCGGCGTTGCGCTCGACATCTTCTACGTCCTCTGGATGACCACGTTCCAACGAGAAGTGCCCGAGGAGATGTTGTCGCGGGTCGGTTCCTACGACGCTTTCGGCTCGACGGTCCTTGCTCCACTCGGCCTCTTCTTCGCCGGTCCGTTGGCCAGTTGGGCGGGTGCCGAAGTTGCTCTCGTGACGGCCGGAGCGGTGGTCATCGGTGCGAACCTCATCGCCCTCACCTCGCGCAGCGTGCGAAGTGTTCGCGGGTCGACCACCGAGATGACCCCAACCAACGGCTGATCAACCGGGGTTCACGAATCGAGGATCTCGACCCGAACCCGCTTGTTTCCCTTGCCCTTGTTCTCGATCTTCACGACCTTGATCCGACCGACCGAACGCGTCGAATGGACGTGAGTGCCACCATCGGCCTGTTTGTCGAGGCCCACGATGTCGACGACCCGGATCTCGCTCACCGTTTCGGGAATGAGTGACACCTTGGTGCGGATCAGGTCGGCGTCCATGAGTGCCGTGTCTCGCGGCAAGAACTCCACCCGAACCGGACGATCAGCCGCGATCTCGGCATTCACCAGTTCTTCGATACGGGTGGCGAATCCTTCGGGCACGGGATCGAACTCGAAGTCCATGCGGGCACTCAGTGGTTCCATGTTGCCGCCGGTGACCGGAACCCGCCATTCGTTCCAGATCACTCCGCACAGAATGTGCATCGCAGTGTGAGTACGCATCAATCGACGACGACGTTCGGCCTCCACCACTCCACGAACCGAACTACCGACTTCCGGCAGCGGACCCTCTAGGTGGTGCCACACCCATTGATGATCTCCGTCGGTGGAGGCCCCTTTGCGAACGTCGACCACCCTGGCTCCGCCGAGTTCACCCACGTCGTGGGGTTGACCTCCACCGGTCGGATAGAACGCCGTGCGATCGAGGGCGACCGCCGAACCATCGACCGCCACCACCGTGGCGTCGAATTCGAGGACGTCGACATCACGCAAATAGATGAGATCGGTATCGGTGGCGAAGTCGGCCATGGTCAAGTGTGCCTCGCCCACGCGTCGGACCACCAACCGTCGGCCGACCTAACCTCGGAGTGAATGCCGCCCCGTCGACTACTCCCCATCCTCGCGGCCATCGTCGCGCTCGGTTCCACGTTGGTTGGCTGCGGGTCGGGAGGCACCGGACCCGCGCCCGACACCGAGCCACGGGTCACCACCACCTCGACACCTGTTCGTAGCGACAGCGTTCTGCGTATCGGACTTCTCGTGCCTCGCTCCGGAAGTGGAGCTTCACTCGGTGAACCACTCGTGGAGGTGGCCGAGCGGGCCGTTGCCGACATCGAGAAGTCGGGGGTGGGTGGATTCGACATCGAACTCGTGATTCGCGACGAAGGGCCCGACACCGCGACCGCACGTTCGGCGGTCGACGAGTTCATAACTGAGGACGGGGTCGACGCGATCGTCGGTCCGCTTTCGTCGTCGGTGGCTCTCGGTGTGCTCCCGACACTCATTGCCAACCGAGTCGGTGTGTGTTCTCCGGCGGCAACGACCGCCTCGCTCACGAACTTTCCCGACGATGGCATGTTCGTCCGAACGACTCCGAGCGACGCTCTGATCGCGCTGGCCATGGCCCAGACGGTGGCCCAGACCGGAGTCGACGCCACGATGCTCGTCTACCCCGATGATCCCTTCGGTCGTGATTTCGCCATCGAGATCAGGCGGGCACTCGTCCAGCAATCGATCACAGTCGCCGGTGAACTCCCCTACGACACCACCGACGACGACTACCGCGACGACGTCGACGAACTACTCGCATCCCAACCGCGGGTGATCACCATGATCGGTGACAAGGAAAGTGGTGGTCGCTTCGTGAGCGCCATCATGGCGAGTGGCACCGATTCCGATGTGGTCGTGAACGACGCTCTCGCCGACGCCGATCTGAGCGGCGATCCGAACCTCGCGCGTCCCACCCGCTCACGGATCACCGGCATCGCCATCGACGCCGGTCGGGTTCCATTCGCCACCGCCACGATCGATTGCATCAATCTTCTCGCCCTGAGCGTCGCCCAGGCCAAGAGTGACGCGGCTGACGACTTCATGCCCCTCATGATCCCGACGAGTCGCGGAGGTTCCGCGTGCCGCGAGTACGACGATTGCCTCGTGCTGATCGACGACGGACTCAACGTCGACTACAACGGACCGAGTGGACTACTGACTCTCACCGCCAACGGAGACCCCGGCGTCGCTACCTTCGTGACGTTCGGATTCGACGACGACGGTCGAGCGTCGTATCGCGCGTCGATCGGCGTGATCAGCGCCCCGTGATCAGAGCAGACGGGCGAGCTCGGCCACGTCGGTGACCGACCCGACGTAGAACTCACCGAATTCGGCGTACACCGCCGATGCCTCGTCGAAGCGCATCGTGTAGACGACTTCCTTGAGATCGTCGGGGCGAGTGGCGAAGAGGGTCACTCCCCACTCGAAGTCGTCGATACCCGTCGAGCCGGTGACCACCTGGACCACTCGACCGGCGAACTTGCGACCACTCGTGCCGTGCTCGTGCATCAGTTCCTTGCGACGGTCGTAGGGCAGGGTGAACCAATTCGACTCGTCACCACGGCGCTTGCTCATGGGGTAGAAGCAGAACGCTGGCTTACCCTCGGGTGGCAACTGCGGATACAGCCGAGGCTGGAGCATCGCCTCGGGCATGCCCTGCGCGTATTCGCTGACCTCGGTGAGCGACACGTACGAATCCACGACGTTGAGTCCGGAATTCTGGACCGCCGACTGGAATCGGCGGAGCTGACGCCAATCCTTGGCCAACGCCATCAGCGCGGCATCGGCCTTGTGGCCGAGCATCGAGACACACACCACCTGAGTACCGTCGGCCTCGGCTTGCTTGACGGCCTCGATCAGCGACTCGGCGTCGTATCCGGGACGCGGTTTGACGAACAGGTGCACGACGGCCAGACCGATGCTCGGAGACACCTCACCAGTGTTCGTATCCGACGAGTTTCCGGTGTTCTCGCTCATGTCCGAAACCCTATCCAGATGCGATACTGAAGGTCTTGTCGTCATCGTGCTCTTCCTTCGTGTCACTCGGCTCACGGACCCGACTGGTCGCGGTCGTCCTCGGGGCGGTTCTCACCTTGGCCGCTTGCGGCGAATCGTCCAACCGATACATCGCGAACTCCGAAGAGAAGGTGTACCTACGCGTCCCGCGCGACTGGAACGAGATCGAATTCACCGATGCCGACGCCGACCGACTCGAGGGTCTCACCTCCCAGGCCACGATCGTCTGGCGGTCCGGTAGCACGCCGGCACCAGACCCCGAGCCCGAAACCGTCAGTTCGGAATCACCACTCGCCTTCACCGCCGTCTACGAACTCTCCGGCCAACTCAACCAGCAGATGTCCGCCTCGCTCGCTCGTCTCGCGGCATCACCCACTGGGTTCGACCCGGTGTTGCCCTCCGACGACAGCCAAAGCGCGCTCGTGGAGGTGCTGAGTTACGAGCCCCTCGGATTCGACGGCGTCAACGGAAGTCGCATCGTGTTCCGTCTCCGTGACACCGGCACCGACCCGTGGAAGGCCGTTTACGACGTGAGCGCGGTCTACGACTCGAAGCGATTCCGTCTCTACGTCCTGCAGGTGGGTTGCAGCTCGTCCTGCTACGAACTCAACAAGTCGACTATCTCCGCGATCGCGGATTCCTGGCTGGTGAAAACGTGACCGACATCGTCCCTGGTAATGATCTTCCCGAGATCGTGAACGTTCCGGTGCTCGAGGCGCCGCCCGAGAAGCGTCGCAAGATGTTCTTCTTCGACCGCATCAAAGTGTTCGTCGTCCTCGGCATCTACGTGGTCATCACTGCGTCGTACGAACAGAGCCAGATCCCCCTCATGTCGTGGGGTGAGGCCTTCCGTGATCAGGCTCGAGCCAAGTGGTGGGTCTGGATCGTCGCCGGGATCGAACTACTCCGTCAGATCCACATCCTGATCAGTGAACGCTCGGCCGGTTGGAACACCTGGTGGCAACGCAACGTTTGGGGTGCATGGGAACGCCGGATGTTGCGCTTCAAGCCCTACACGCGTTTCCGGATGAACCGTCTCGTCAAGCGACTCATCTTCGTGACGTTGCTCGGATTCGTTCTCTCGTGGAAGTGGAGTCTTCCTTTCTTCCAGGCCCTGGCCGAAGCTCCGAGCCGCTGGTTCAACATCCTCTTCGTGGAGCGCAACGTCGGAACTCCGCTCGCGATCTCGATCCTGTTGTCGGTCACGTTCAGCGCCTTCTATCTCATCTTCTTCTACGGCATCTTCTTCATCGGCGGTATCGAGACCTTCAAGCCCGGTGAGATCAAGACGCGGTTCAAGGACATCTGGGGTCAGGATCACGTCGTCAATCGCGTGAAAGAGAACCTCGACTTCCTCGAGAAACCTCAGGACATCGAATCGAAGGGTGGATACGTCCCGAGCGGCATCCTCCTGTGGGGTCCCCCCGGAACCGGAAAGACCCTCATGGCCGAGGCGGCCGCCGGCGAGACCGAACGGCCCTACGTGTTCGTGGATCCGCAGGCATTCGTGCAGACCTTCCTCGGTGTCGCCCCGATGAAGATGAAGTGGCTGTACCGGCGGTTGCGCAAGTTGTCGCTTCGTTACGGCGGAGTGGTCGTCTTCTTCGACGAAGCCGACGTGCTCGGAAGTCGTGGCCAGATCAGTGGACAGTTCGACAACGCCGAGACGCTCGCTCGCGAACAGGTGGACCACCTCCACTGGCTCTCACCGGCCAGCCAACACCTGATCCTCGATCAGCTCCGCAACGACACCGCTCGTGGACACGACGCGAACAGTCAGCCCGCCCCGCGGCGGACGCTCCGCGAGCGGATCATGGTCACCGGTATGGGTGGCGGAGGCATGGGAACCCTGCAGGCCCTTCTGACCGAGATGAACGGCTTGAACAAACCGCGCGGCTTCTTCTCGCGTCGTCTGCGTCAGTTCCTCAACATGCCGGCCAAGAAGCCACCGAAGTACCGCATCCTTCACATCTTCGCGACCAACCTCCCGAGTGCACTCGACGCCGCTCTGCTTCGCCCCGGCCGTATCGACCGCATCTACAAGGTCGGTTACCCGATGAAGGAGGGTCGCAAGAAGACGTACGAGGGCTACTTCGCCAAGGTGAAGCACACGCTCACCGCCGACGACATCGAACGACTCGCCGTGATGACGCCGTACTCCACCGGTGCCTCGATCAAGGACCTCGTCAATGAAGCACTCCTCGTCGCATTGCGCGAAGGGCGCGAGATCGTCACCTGGAACGACGTCATTCGCGCCCGCTATCTGCGCAAGGTCGGCGAACACGAACACGTGGACTACATCGAACGCGAGCGTCACGCCATCGCACTGCACGAGGCGTCACACGCCGTCGCGGCGTACATGCGTCGCAAGGATCTCGTGATCGACTTCGTGAGCATCGAGCCGGGTGGCAGCTACCTCGGTGTGGTGTCCAGCACCTACGACGACGAAACGTTCCTGCGGTGGCGAAGCACGTTCGAAGTCGACATCCTCGTTTCGCTCGCGTCGTTGGCCGGTGAGCGCCTGTTCTTCGGTGGCGATTCGTCGGCCGGGGTCAGCGGCGATCTCCGCAACGCCACCACGGTTTCCACGTGGATGGAGGCGATGTGGGGCATGGGTTCCACCATCTCCTCCGCGCCGGCCCTCATCCAGACCATCGGCGCCGGCTTCCCCACCGCGACCGGCACCAACATCGATCGCGACGCGGCGAATCTCTCCAGCCGAATCGAGAGCCGACTCACCCGGATCTACGACCAGGCCCGAGATCTCCTCAGCGAACAGCGCACGATGGTTCTGGCCGTCGCTCACGCGCTCGAGACGCACAAGACGATCAGCGGTGAAGACGTAGCGGCGATCATCGAGAACTCGGTCGGTCCCAAGGTCGATGGTCGTGTGTATCACCAGCCCGGATTCGCCGCCGTCGCCGAGCAGTACCACGTGGCCGCACTCGAGGCCCACCAGCAAGTGGACGACGTCGCCGCGCCGCTGCCGGTGCTTCCGCCCGTCGAGTGATCAGCCCGGGCTGTAACGCACGGCTTGATCGCCACGCGTGAACCCGTACAACGTGATGCCGGCTCGCTTGGCGGTCTGCACCGCCAGAGCCGTTGGCGCACTCACCGACACCACCGTGCCGAAGCCAGCCGCCCACGCCTTCTGAACCATTTCGAAACTCGCGCGTCCGGACACGAACAGACCGAGATCGTCGGCCGGCAATCGACGATCGAGAAGCAGATGACCCACGACTTTGTCGACGGCATTGTGGCGACCAACGTCCTCACGCACGACCACGACTTCGCCGTCGGCCGTGAAAGCAGCCGCTCCGTGCACCGCGCCGGTTTCGCCGAAAAGATCTTGGCCACTCAACACCACTTCGGGGATTCCCAGAATCACGTCACGATCGATCCGTGGCACTCGCGAGAGATCGAGAGGTGCAAGTCGGCTGGCGAGTTCGTCGATCGACTGCGAACCGCAGAGTCCACAACTCGACGACGTGGTTCCCAAGCGGGGAGTCGGAGCCGGAGCGCGGCCACCGGTTTCCACCGTCACCACGTTGAAGTTGCTGTCGGTGGCCGAACCATTGGCGCAGTAGCGAACGCCGGTCACCGGATGTCCAGCCAAGAGACCGTCGGCGTGACAGAACCCGACCGCGAGTTCATAGTCGTGACCGGGTGTGCGCATCGTGGTCGCCACGAGATGACCGTCGAGTTGGATCGACATCGGTTCCTCGACCACCAGTTGATCCGGTAGTCGGCGATCGCGATCACCGTGGATCTTGACGACCAAGACGGTGTCGGTGCGCTTGCGGGCCACGAGGGCAAGGCTACGGTTCGCTCATGAGCAACGGCGGCAAGCGTTCCGACGACTCATGGGATCTCGTGCGGCCGACGGGCCAGCCGGCACCGTCGATGGATCCATCGCTCCTCGCCACTCCCCAATGGTCACCGCCGTCGTTGCCCGACATGCCGCCGATGCCCGACATGCCCGACGGCAAGGACGACCGGGGAACCGATTGGTTGATCGGTCTCGCCGCATTCGTCGGCATGGTGATCGTCGGACTCGTGGCGGTGCTGATCTTCCACGACGATCCCGCACCCACCGTGTCCACTACACCGGTGGTCAGTTTCACTCCGACAACCATTCCGGCCTCGGCCACCACCTCTCCACTACCTGACTCGTCGAGCACCATTGCACAAGCCACCACGACGACATCGATCTCGCCCACGGGATCGCCACTCATCGATTCGTTGGTGGTCGCGGGTCCGGACGGAATCTGGCTGGAGACGTCAGCCGGGAAGTCGAAGATGGTCGAAGGTTCGTTCGACATGGTTCTCGACCTCGGTGATGGTGACTTCCTGGTGCAGGCCCGGTCGGGTCGCAACGCCGAGCCTCAGGACACCGTCGTCTTCCGAGTTAGTGCGGGGGGCACTCCGGAACCAGTGGTCTCACCTTCGGAGGACGAGCAGGAGTGGATCACATTGCACGACGCGATCCGGCGCGACGGCCAGTGGTGGGCCCTCGTCACGATTGCGACCGGAGTCGGTTTCGATGACGCGGCCGACCAATTGGTGGCCGTCGATCTCGCGACCGGACGACGTGAGGTGATCGAGACCGTCGGTGGATGGGAAGAGAGCACCGGCCGTTTCACGCACGGGGGTGGTCATCTGATCAGCGACTACTACTCCAACGCCATCCACGGGCCCTTCTTCTTGGTTCTCGGCAACACCACACCGTTGTCGCCCACACCGTTCGGGCTCGCCGAGCAATACGACGACTGCTCGGTGTGTCCACGGGCCTTTGCCATCAGCCCGACCGGTCATCGACTCGCCTGGATCGAAGCCGACCTCCTCGTGGTTGCCGACACCGCGACCCACGAGCGAGTCCTTCAAGTAACTCTCCCCAAGGATGCCGGAGCCGAAGTGATCTCGATCGAAGTCGGCGAATCGTCGATCGTGTTGAATCGCGCCACGACATCGATCGGGCCGTATCAGGGGGCGTTCGTGGTGACCGCCGACGGCAGTATCTCGACGTTGTCGACTCCGGGATTCGCGGTCTTCAGCGCTGGCTGAACGACACGATCGCCCGCGCCGCATTGGCCGGAGCATCGATGTGTGTGTGCAGGAAGAGCGACGGTTCGGTCAGTTCGAGTTCGATGATCACCGGGCCATCGGGTGTCGGTAGCAGATCGATTCGCGCGTAAAGCGGCGTACCGAATCGCGAGGAAAGCCAGCGCACCGCATCGTCGCCGAGTCGACGCTCGCGTTCGCTCGGGGCGCGCTCTTCGATCCGTTCGCGGGCGAAGAGTCCGCCAGCCACGTCCTTGGTGGCCGCGAGAAGTGCGCCTTTGGCGAAGGCATGGCTGAACTCGCCGGCGAGATACACGAGTCCTGTTTCGTCGGCGTGATCGACATCGGCGAGATAGGGCTGCAACATCACCGAGCGATCGGCTTCGAGAAGCGCCGTGATGTGAGCCGAGGCGGAAGCGAACGTGGAGTGTCGTTCGGTGTCGTTGCTCCCGGCGCTCACCGCCGGCTTCACCACCACGTCACCGCAGTCGACGAGCTGGGCAAGAGTGGTCGTCCAGTCCGACTCCCCCGGTTCGACGAAGGTCGTCGGCACGATCGGTAGCCCGTGGGCGGAGGCGTCGAGCAAATAGTGCTTGTCGATGTTCCACCGGAGCATGTCGGGAGGGTTCATGAGCGTGGTCGACGCACTCACTCGATCGACCCAGGCCACGAACTCATCGCGACGCTTGTAGTAGTCCCACGTGGACCTCACGACCACGAGTCCGTAGCCGGCCCAGTCGATCGAATCGTCGTCCCACGCAACCTCGACCCACGGTTGACCGATTTCGTCGAGCGCACGCTGCAGATGCGGCATGTCCTCGTCGAGGCCCCACGCCGCGCGCGCGGTCACCAACGCGACAGGACCCCGGGTCGCCCCGGGGTCCTGCGCAGTACTCGAGCCGTTCGGTTGGCTCAGAAGTCTTCCATTCCGCCACCGGGCATGGCCGGAGCGTCCTTCTCGGGCTTGTCGGCTACGACGGCCTCGGTGGTGAGGAACAGAGCCGCGATCGACGCTGCGTTCTGCAACGCCGAGCGGGTCACCTTGGCGGCGTCGATGACACCGAGCTTTACGAGGTCGGTGTACTCACCGGTGGCCGCGTTGAGACCTTCGGCGCCCTTCAGGTTGCGCACCTTCTCCACCACGACGCCACCTTCGAGACCGGCGTTCTCGGCGATCTGCTTGAGCGGAGCCTCGAGCGACTTGGCGACCAAACGGGCACCGGTCGCTTCGTCACCGGCGAGCTTGTCGGCGGCGGCGAGAACAGCAGCCTGCGAACGGAGCAGAGCAACTCCACCGCCGGGCACGACACCTTCTTCGATGGCGGCCTTGGTGGTGCTCACCGCGTCTTCGATGCGGTGCTTCTTCTCCTTGAGTTCGACCTCGGTTGCGGCGCCGACCTTGAGGACGGCCACGCCACCCGACAACTTGGCGAGACGCTCCTGGAGCTTCTCACGGTCGTAGTCGGAGTCGGTGTTCTCGATCTCGGCCTTGATCTGGTTGATGCGACCCTTGATGTCGTCGTCGTCGCCAGCACCTTCGACGAGAGTGGTCTCGTCCTTGGTGATGATGATCTTCTTCGCGCGACCGAGGAGATCGAGGGTTGCGTTCTCGAGCTTGAGACCGACTTCCTCGCTGATGACCTGACCACCGGTGAGGATGGCCATGTCCTGCAGCATCGCCTTGCGACGCTCGCCGAAGCCGGGGGCCTTGACGGCGACCGACTTGAACGTGCCGCGGATCTTGTTGACCACGAGAGTGGCGAGAGCCTCACCATCGACGTCTTCGGCGATGATCACGAGCGGGCGTCCGCTCTGCATGACCTTCTCGAGGACCGGCAACATGTCGCGGACCGTCGAGATCTTCGACGAGACGAGGAGGATGTAGGGATCGTCGAGGACGGCCTCCATGCGCTCCGGGTCGGTCACGAAGTAGGGCGAGATGTAGCCCTTGTCGAAACGCATACCTTCGACGAGATCCATCTCCATGCCGAAGGTCTGGCTCTCTTCGACGGTGATCACGCCGTCCTTGCCGACCTTGTCGATGGCGTCGGAGATCATCGAACCGATCTCGACATCGGCGGCCGAGATCGACGCGACCTGAGCAATCTGCTCCTTGTTGTCGACTTCCTTGGCGAGTTCCTTGATGGAGGCAATGGCGGCGGCCACGGCGGCCTCGATGCCCTTCTTCAGGCTCATCGGGTTCGCGCCGGCGGCGACGTTGCGCAGACCTTCGCGCACCATGCTCCAGGCGAGAACCGTGGCGGTGGTGGTGCCGTCACCAGCGACGTCGTCGGTCTTCTTGGCGACTTCCTTCACCAGTTCGGCGCCGATCTTCTCGTACGGATCTTCGAGGTCGATCTCCTTGGCAATCGACACACCGTCGTTGGTGATCGTGGGGGCGCCCCACTTCTTCTCGAGCACGACGTTGCGGCCCTTGGGTCCAAGGGTGACGCGCACGGCGTCGGCCAGCTTGTTCATTCCGGCCTCGAGGCCACGGCGGGCCTGCTCATCGAACGCAATCATCTTCGGCATCGGTTTTCCCTTTCGTCGGGTGGACTAGAGACTCCCGTTCGCACTCGGGCGGAACGAGCGCTAGCACTCTACGGGGGTGAGTGCTAACACGACAACCAGCCTCCGAACCCTCTACTCTCTGCCCGTATGCAGGTACTCGTCGTCGGCGGAGGGGTCTCCGGGCTCTCCACCGCCCTCAAACTCAGTCGGCGGGGCCACCAGGTCACCGTGGTCGAGCGGGACGACACCCCCATGCCCCAGAGCGCCGACGAGGCCTTCGAATGGGACCGCCGTGGGGCTCCGCAAGTCCGCCACAGCCACGCCTTCCTCGCCCGGCTGGTCGGCCTCCTGAAGACCAACGAACCCGACGTGATCGCCGCGCTCTACGAGGCCGGGGCGGCCGAACTTCCCTTCGGCGCCGACCTCCCGCCGACCATGGTCGGATTCGAACGGGAGGAAGCCGACGACGAATTGACGATGCTCACGTGTCGTCGGACGACCTTCGAGTGGGTCCTGCGACGAGTCGTCCTCGACGAAGGTCGGGTCGAGTTCCGGACCGGTGTCGGTGTGAACGGACTCGTCACCACCGACCACGAGTCGGGAATCCCGCGCGTGAACGGTGTGCGCCTCGAGGACGGCACGACTCTCACCGGCGATCTCGTGGTGGTGGCCACCGGACGTCGTTCGGCTCTTCCCGAATGGCTCGCCGATCTCGGAGTAGGGCCGGTCAACGAATTCGTCGAGGACACCGGCATCGTCTACGCGTCGCGTTTCTATCGTTTGAAGAAGGGCGAGTCGTATCCGCCGCGCAACGGTCCGATCGGCGGCGATCTCGGTTACATCAAGTACGGCGTGTTCGTGGGCGACAACGACACCTTCTCCATCACGCTGGCCGCACCCACCGACGACACCGAACTTCGGGGGCGTCTGAGTGATGCCGCCACCTTCGACGCGGCGGCGCGTCAACTCGTGGCCACGGCTCCGTATTTCGACGGTCGCGCCGAACCGATCATCGACGGTGTGTACGTGATGGCTGGTCTGCTCAATCGCCACCGTGAATACGTGGTCGATGGTCAACCGCTCGTTCTGGGCATGCTTCCCGTGGGCGATGCCGTGATCTGCACGAATCCGCTCTACGGACGCGGTTGTTCCATCGGTTATTGGGGCGCGCATCTGATGAGCGAAGCTCTCGATTCGTTCACCGGTGATCTTCGGCAACTCGCCGTCAACTACGACGCGGCGATCAATCGCGAGATCATGCCGTGGTACAAGGCCGGCGTCGAACAAGATGCCGAAGCACGGCGCGTGTCCAGCGCGCTCCTCCAAGGTGACGACCCCGACGGCGACACCTCCGATCCGAAGACCTTCATGCGCTCGGTTCTGCGCGAGGGTCTTCTGCCGGCGCTACGTACCGACCCGGTGGTGCTGCGCGCGTTCATGCGCAACTTGAATCTCCTCACCGCACCGGATGCGATGACCAAGGATCCCGAGGTGATGAATCGCGTGTTCGCCGTGTGGCAGGACCGCGACAATCGTCCGGCCGAACCGCCCATGGGCCCGAAGCGACGGGCCGAGTTCCTCGAACTACTGCCGGCTTGATCAGCCGCCGGCCACGGCCGGAATGATGCTCACGGTTTCACCGGCCGGAACCGGCGTGTCGAGACCCTGCAGATAACGCACGTCGTCATCGGCCACGAAGAGATTGACGAACCGACGCTGGTTGCCCTGCTCGTCGAACAACCGATCCTTGAAGCCAGGATGGGCGGCATCGAGGGCGGTGAGGACGTCGCGAAGTGTCGCTCCCTCCACCTGCACGGTTGCGTTGCCCCCCGAAAGCGGGCGAAGGGTCGTCGGAATGCGCACGGTCACGGACATGTCCGAAACCCTACCGAGTGAGTCGGGAATCACCACATCCGGTCGCGTGCCACCGACAAGACTGACGGGGTGCGGGTGGTGGCGGCGGTCGACAAGTTCAAAGGCACGGCCACTGCCGCCGAGGTGGCCACGGCCATCGGCCACGCCTGCTGGGAACTCGGCATCGACTGCGACGAAGTCCCGGTGGCCGACGGCGGCGAGGGAACTCTCGATGTTCTCGGCGGCGCCAATCGGTCGAACGTCGTGACCGGTCCGCTCGGCGATGCCGTGGAAGCTGCATGGAGATTCCATCGCGGAACCGCGGTGATCGAGATGGCTCGCGCGTCGGGTCTCACTCTCGTGGGTGGCGCCGAACAAAACGATGCCGTTGCCGCATCGACCACGGGAGTCGGCGAACTGATCGACCGCGCACTCGACATGGGAGCCGAGCGGATCATCGTGTGCCTCGGCGGATCGGCCACGACCGACGGTGGTCTGGGTGCAGTGCGCGCCATTCATGCACCGGCGCGACTTCGCGGCGTGGAATTCCTCGTGGCCTGCGACGTCGACACCCTCTTCGTGGATGCCGCGCGGGTGTTCGCGCCGCAGAAGGGCGCGACTGCCTCACAGGTTCGGATGCTCGAAGGTCGACTCGAGCGGCTCGTGCAGATGTACCGCGAGGAACACGGAGTCGATGTGTCGACGATTCCGGGGTCGGGTGCCGCCGGTGGACTCGCCGGTGGGCTCGTCGCGCTCGGTGGTCGTCTGATTCCGGGATTCGACATGGTGGCCGACGAACTCGATCTCGCCGATCGAATACGCGAAGCCGACTTCGTGATCACGGGTGAAGGTCAACTGGATGCCACGAGCTTCGAGGGCAAGGTCGTGGGCGGAGTCGCGCATCTGGCCACGGAATTCGGCAAGTCGGTCGCCGCGATCGTGGGGCACGTTCATCCGAGCGCAGTCGAGTGCGATGACTATCGCCTGTTGAACGGCGGGGTGCTGGATCTCGAGTCACGGTTCGGGGCCGATCGTTCGTACAACGAGACCCGTACGTGTATCGAGGCCGTGGCGCGCGAGTTGCTCAGCTCACGCCGAGGCTGAGCGGTCAGCCGGCGACGGTGGTGGCGGCCGCAGTGGGGTCGGCCGTGGGCAACGCGCCCGGCAGGAGCTTGCCGGCGAGGTCGGTGCCCAAAAGGACGAGCACGGTCGCCTCGCCGAGGTCACCTGATTCCACCGGCGGGGGTGACGCCACCGGTTGGGTGGCGACTCCACCCAGAACCTGCGACACCGCAGCAGCTCCCGACTCGTAACCCGGCACGTAGTACACGACGGTGATTGACTGCTTGCCGACCGTCTCGGCAGCGTTGGTCGCCGGTTGAACGACCACGAATCCCTGCGCCTGGAGCGCTGTGGCCATCTGACCGGCCGTACCCGAAATGCCCGAACCGTTGGCGACGAGCACCTTGTAACCGGTGCGCGGCAAGGTGGTGGTGTCCATCGGGACGAGGGTCGAGTCCGACATCCCCGGGTCGGTGGTGACGGGTTCACTCGAAACGGGGCCGGGTGAGACGTTCGAATCACGGTCGCGGTTGATGTCGCGCAATATGAGGAATCCGAGCAGAACGGCAATGGCCGCCACGATGATTCCGAGCGTCGTCGAAACGCCGACACCCGCCGAGGCGGGGCGACCGCGGGACCCAGTGGGCTGTTCGTCACTCATGCCTGCAATCCTCCAGATTCAGTCGAGCCATCGAGCCTCATCTTGCGGCGCCGCTCGCGCGCCCGCTGCAGACGGCGCACGACCAACGGGTCGTAGGCCAACGCCTCGGGAGAATCGAGCAGGCGATTGAGTTCACCGTAGTAATCGTCGGCTGAGCAATCGAAGCGCTCGCGAAGCATGAGGTCCTTCACGCCGTCTTCGGTCCACCATCCTCGCTCGAAGTCGATGATCGCCTTCTCGCGGTCGGTGAGTGCCATTCGTAAAGCCTGCCCGTTCCGGGTGCCCATTTACAAGCACCCCCGCATGGAAGATGAGTCCGTCCCGACCAGTACTCTCGGGGCGGTGAGCAGGCAGAACGTTCGACCGTTCGTGATCGGCGTGGCCGGTGGCACCTGTTCGGGCAAAACCACGGTCACCGAACGTCTCGTGGAACTCGTTGGCCCCGATCATCTGGCCGTCATCAAACAGGACGCCTATTACATCGAGCGTCATCATCAACCCATCGAAGAGCGGGCCCGGGCCAACTACGACCACCCCGACGCGTTCGACTGGGGCCTGATGAACCACCAGTTGGCCGAGCTCCTCAGTGGCCGGACGATCGACGTGCCGGTGTACGACTACCCCAACCACAATCGTTCGGCCGATGTGATCAGCGTGTCACCCACACGTGTCGTTGTGTTCGAAGGAATCCTCGCGCTCTACGACGAGAAGCTCCGTGAGAACTTCGACCTCAAGGTTTTCGTCGACACCGACGCTGATGTTCGCCTGATCCGACGCCTTCAACGAGATGTCCGTGATCGCGGGCGTACCCCCGACAGCATCATGGCCCAGTACATGACCACCGTCCGGCCGAGCCACCTGCAGTTCATCGAGCCGAGCAAGCGCTACGCCGACGTGATCTTTCCCGAAGGCGGACACAACGATCGGGCGCTCGACGTTCTGATCGCCCGAGTGCGCCAAGCCATCGACTGACTGGAGCCGGGTGTGGGGATTGAACCCACGACCTACCGCTTACAAGGCGGTTGCTCTACCACTGAGCTAACCCGGCGCTCGATAACGCCGTCAGGCTAACGCCGGTGCCGGGCCACTTCGTAGGTTGCAAGCGCAGCGGCCGTCGACACGTTGAGCGAACTGAGTCGACCGCGCATCGGAATGCTGACGATCACGTCGCAGCGTTCGCGCACGAGACGCGACAGGCCCGCGCCTTCGGCACCCATCACGAGGCAGATTCCCTCGGTCGCGAGTTCGCCGAGATCGAACAACGACTTGTCGGCCGCGTCGTCGAGACCCACCACCCAGATGCCGACGTCGCGCATCTTGGCGAGCGCCGTGGGCATACCGCCCACGAGGGCCATCGGCACGTGTTCGCAGGCTCCGACCGATGCCTTGGCCACGGTCGGGGTCACGTGCACCGAACGGTGACGCGGGAGCACCACACCGTCCACGCCCGCACCGTCGCAACAGCGCAACACGGCGCCGAGGTTGCCCGGATCAGTCACACCGTCCATCGCCACGAGGAACGGCGGCTTACCCGGCCGCCGCTTCACGAGGGCGTCGAAGGAAACCGGCATGAGCGCATCGGCCCGAGCCAGCACTCCTTGGGGAGCCTCACTGCGCGCGGCGTAGTCGAGCTTCTTGCGACTCACCTCCACGATCGGCACCCGGTTGGCGCGCGCCAACTCGACGATGTCCTCGACGATGTCGCTCGCATCGCGATCATTGGCGATCCAGATCTCGTGCACCCGACGACGGCCGGCGATGAGAAGTTCGCGCACGGCCTGCCGGCCCTCCACCTGAGTTCCACCCAGATCATCACGTTCGTCGGAACGCTTGTCGCGGCTCGATCCGAGAGCCGTCGCCCGACCCTTGCCACGACCGGCCGGTTGTCCCGGATGACCGGGGCGACCACCACGCGACTCGCTGTCGCGACGAGTATTGCGCGCACCCTTTCCGGCCGGCTTCACCGGACCGGTGCGTCCCGCACCACGGGAACTCGGTGCGCCACTTCGACGACCGCGACCGGCTGCTCCTGAATTCCGACTTGCCACGATCACTCCCGTCCGGTGCCGCGCACGATCACGGCCGCTGCCCAACACGCAATTCCCTCACGTCGACCAAGTGCCCCGAGACCTTCGGCCCGGCGACCTTTCACGGTCACCGGAGCACCGACGACCCGTGAGAGGTTGGCCTGCATCTCGTCGCGACGAGGCGCGAGTTTGGGTTCTTCGCACACCACGCTGCAATCGATGTTGCCCACCGACCAACCGTCGGCGGTGACCTTCCGAACGACCTCGGCCAACAAGGCGAGCGAGTCGGCGTTCTTCCAGGCGGGGTCGGTGTCGGGGAAGTGCTGACCGATGTCGCCGAGTCCGGCCGCGCCAAGGAGCGCATCGGCGGCTGCGTGCGCGATCACGTCGGCATCGCTGTGACCGTGCAGACCTCGTTCACCGGCGAAGACGACTCCACCCAACACGAGCTGACGCGCCGAGTCGTCGCTGAAGCGATGAACATCGAAACCTTGGCCCACCCGAACCGCGATGCCGCTCATCGGTCACCTCGCGCCTTGAGGTGCTGATGCGCCCACTCGAGATCTTCGGGGTGGGTGATCTTGCGATTGTCGGCTTCGCCCGGCACCACCACGACGGTACCGCCGATGGATTCGACGAGAGATGCATCGTCGGTTCCGTCGATCTCGGTGAGATACGCCCGCCGCAGAACATCGGCGCGGAACGCCTGTGGGGTCTGCACCGCGACCATCGTCGCTCGATCGGGAGTGTTCACGACCCTCGGTATCGCGCCGGCCGCCGACGATCCGAGTGACGACGCCTCGACGACCTCGATCACCTTCACGGTGTCGGTGACCGGAAGCCCGGGCACAGCGCCATCGGCACCCCGTGCCACTGCGTCGATCACCGATTCGTACAAATGGTCCGAGGCGAAGGGCCGGGCGGCGTCGTGCACGAGAATCACCGCGGCGTCGGCCGGCACGGCGGCCAGACCTTGCCGGACACTCGCGGTGCGGGTCGGCCCACCGGCGACTCCGTTCTCCCGTTCGGCGTCTTCGGCCGGCACCACCAACACCACACCATCGCTGCACCGATGCGCGACTTCGAGCGACAGGTCCACCACCCGTCGTCCGCCGAGTTCGGCGAACTGCTTCAAGGAGCCGAATCGCCGACCCGATCCACCAGCCACGACGATGGTCCACACCGAGCCGCCAACTTTCTTCGACTCGGACTTCGCCATGTGTGATGAGGGTAGTACCGTTCTCCGCAATGGCCTACGAGGACGTTCTCGCCCGGACCGACTTCTTCGGCGATGCGCCGACGGAAGACCTCGCCCGCATCGGTGGCCTCGGCCGCAAGCGTGTGCTCTCGCGTGGCGATCACCTCTTCGAAGCCGGCGAAGAAGCGGAGTCGATGTACATCGTCCTGAACGGTCGCATCGCCATCGCCATCGCCAACGAACTCGACAAGCGCGAGAGCATGGTTGCGCTCATGGAAGCCGGCGATCTCTTCGGCGAGATGGGCTTGCTCGACGAAGGTCCGCGTTCGGCCATGGCCCGCGCGATCGAGCCAAGTGAAGTCCTCGAGATCCCTTACGACCCGGTGCAACAGCTTCTCGACGGCAACCCGCGGGTCTTCCGCGGAATCGTGCGCATGCTCGCCGAACGTCTGCGGGTGATGGACGGCGCACTCGCCGACTCGGTGTTCCTCGATGTCACCGGTCGCACGGCCAAGCGTTTGCTCGAACTCGCCGGCAAGAACGACGAATTCGTCCTTCCGGTCACTCAGGAAGAACTCGCCGGCATGGTGGGAGCTTCACGTGAGCGCGTGAACAAAGCGATCAGCAGTTTCATTCGCCTCGGCTGGCTCGAACAGCACGAGCGTCGTTACAAGATCCTTCTGCGCGACCGCCTCGAACTACGCGCGCGCTAGTAGCCATTCACGCGCCCGACCGAAGGCGTCGGCTGCGTCGTTCGCCCGGTGGGCCGGCCTCGATACGTCGTGGGCGAATCCGTGTTCGGCCTCGCCGTAGAACGCCAGATTCACCCCGGTATTCCGTAGTTGTTCCACGTCGGGGCCGGGCGTCCAGTTGTCTTGCCCACCGATCACGGCCAGCACGCGAGATGCATCACCACTGGTGAGGTAGTCGAGCGGTTCTCCTTGATCGCCTCCGCGCCACGTTTCGGGCAGGGTGATCATCCCGTAGAAGCTGGCGATGCGGTCGAACACGTCGAGTGACGCCGCCTTGAAGCAGTACATGCCACCCATGCAGAAACCGATGAGTCCGACCTTGCTGCATTGCGTTGCGGCCGCGGCCTCACGAAGATCACGGAACTTGTCGGCATCCCGCAGGGCAGCGACCGCGGCGAAGCGAGCGTCGAGGTCGACATCGGCCGGCAGGTCGGGGAAGGGTTCGATGGCGACCGTGCTCATCCCCCATTCAGTTGCGAAACGAGCGACATGGTCGTCAAACAGTGGACGCAGACCGAAGATGTCGGGAATGACGACGAGGCCGCGTTCGGCACCTTCGACGCGCTGTACTTCGGCCGGGGTTCCGGAGGGAAGAGTGATCCGCATGTCGCGATCTTGTCACCTCCGACGAACAACGCGATCAATGTTCGGGTGGCGGCGGCGAACACCATCACCGCAGCGAAGAAACGCAACAACATGGTCCGATCCGAGTCGGGGACTCTCACCGGAGGTCTCACCGGTGTCGCATGATTCGATCGACGTGATCGTCGGAGATGGTCGAGCGGTGCGCTGGGCACATGACCGACACATCGACGCATCTTTCCCTTGCTGCCCAACGACTCGGAGCCCTCGGACACCGATCGGGGCAGAGTCCTTTCGGCTCGAGCCTGCCGACGGCCACACGTTTGTGGCTCGACTGGGCCGACCTCTCCGCCCGACGCTCCAACATCCGCCGGGCCAACGACTGGGGACTGCCGGGTTCCCCCGTCCACCATCTGGACGAGGTGCTGGAGCGTTCCGGCTACGGCCAAGGCCCGACCGATGAGGACTGCGACTCGTATCTCTCGCAACTCACAGCCATCGCCAAGTCCGATCAACTCGCGGCTCGTATCGTCGTGCAACGCATCTTGCCCGGCCTGATCGCTACCGCCCTGCGCCGAGGGCGCATCGTCCACGAGGGAGCCTCGGGTGCGCTCGACGAGTTGTCATCGGCGGCGTGGGTGGTGATCGCCAAGTATCCGATCGAGCGGCGATCGCGCCGGGTGGCCGCCAATCTCTTGCGCGACATCGAGTACCACGCCTTCGTACGCGACGCCCGAACCAAGCGGGCCCGTTCGGAGTTCGCGAGCGAGGCGTCCACGTTGACGATTCTCGGTGCTGTTGCTCCGGGTCGACGAACCTCCATCGTGGCCGGTGTGTTCGGCGCTGATGAATCCTTCGACCCCACCGCCGAGGCTGCCGAGATCACGAGCGTGCTCCACGACCTCGAACGCCTCGGATTGCGTTCCATCGACATGGAATCACTGCACGAGATGCTCTCCGACAAGATCAGTCCGGAATCGGCGCGTGAAGCCGGGATCTCGGCCCGGGCACTTCGCGATCGACGAGCCAACGCCGTGCGGCGTGCTCGCGAACTCCTCAACGTCGAAGACGAAGACTGTTCATGACCACGAACGCGCTCGACAACGCCATGGCCAAGCCAGCCAGGACCGGGTTCATGAGTCCGAGCACGGCGAGTGGTAGCGCAGCGATGTTGTATGCGAACGCCCAGAAGAGATTGGCTCGGATGATCCGCAATGTTCGACGACTCAGGGCCAGTGACGTGGGAACCAGACGAAGGTCTCCACTCACGATCGTGAGGTCACCGGCCTCCATGGCGGCGTCGGTACCAGTTCCCATGGCGATACCGAGATCGGCCGCTACCAGAGCCGGAGCGTCATTCACTCCATCGCCCGCCATGCCCACGTGATGTCCGGAGGCACGCAACTCCTCGATCACCGCCAACTTGTCGGCCGGTAGTACTTCGGCGCGCGTGTCGGCCGCGTCGATACCCAACTGTCGGGCCACGTTCTCCACGACGCCACGCGCATCACCCGACACGATCATCGGACGCACGCCCATGCGTTGCAACGAAGCAACGACCGACTTCGCCTCCGCCTTGGGTTCGTCGCGCAGTGCTAGTCGAACCGCTGATGCACCGTCGACCACGACCTCCACCACGGTGTCACCCGATGTGACGGCACTCGCCGATCGTCGGACGATCACGGTGTAGCCGGCAACCGTGGCCGACACACCGACACCGGGCCGATTCACGAATTCCTCGACGGCGAGTGACGAATCGTCGACTCCACGGGCGCGCAATCCCTGCACGATGGCCCGGGCGATCGGGTGCTCACTGCGGGCTTCCACCGCGCTGGCCATGGCAAGTATCCGAGATTCGACGCCCGGTGGATCGATCGATACCAAGGTCATGGCACCGGTGGTGAGAGTGCCCGTCTTGTCGAGAACCATCACGTCGACGGCCCGCGATGCCTCGAGTACGTGCGCGCCCTTGATGATGATCCCTTCACGGGCCGCACGACCCGTGCCCACGAGTAGCGCCACCGGTGTCGCGAGTCCGAGCGCGCACGGACACGCGATCACGAGCACCGATACCGCGGCTTGGAACGAACGTTCGGAGTCACCGGTGACCACGAGCCACACCGTGAGAGTGAGGATCGACAAAGTGATAACCGTCGGTACGAACACCGAACTCACGCGGTCGGCGAGTCGCTGAACCGGGGCCTTGGCATCCTGCGCACGCTCGACGAGGCGGGCCATCTGAGCGAGCACCGTGTCGCGACCGATGCGAGTGGCGCGAACCAAGAGCCGGCCGTTCGTATTGAGAGTTCCGCCGGTCACGTCGTCGCCAACAGCCACGTCGACCGGACTGCTCTCGCCGGTCAGAAGACTGCGATCGACCGCGCTCGCGCCCTCGACGACCACACCATCGGTGGCGATCCTCTCCCCTGGACGCACGACGAATATCTCGCCAACCCCGAGCGCTCCGACCGGAATCGTGGTTTCGACACCGTCTCGCCACAAGGTTGCACTACGAGCACCCATCGTGGCCAGGGCCCGAATCGCCGAACCAGCGCGACGCCT
>Ga0075471_10000295_pt1 | contig 28929 bp, 24 predicted proteins | sample DEB19_08_DNA_2_FD_74787 | JGI IMG/M metagenome (GOLD analysis project Ga0075471, IMG submission 74787) | Aqueous microbial communities from the Delaware River and Bay under freshwater to marine salinity gradient to study organic matter... | ecosystem: Environmental > Aquatic > Marine > Coastal ...
GCCGCGAATTTGGTCATGGTCTTCGCCGAGACACCGAGCAGGGCAGCTGCGCGGCCGTAGTGGCCCGAGGTGGCGACGAGCGCCCGCCTCACGGCGTCAAGACGCAGCGCGTCGAGGTTGAAGGTGTCGGGCCTCGCCTCGGCCTCCGGTGCCGGGGTCACCGCGAGTGGCACGGCTGGCCGCAGTGCCTCCATCTCGTCGAGGATCTCATCGAGTTGGTCCTCGAAGATCGCGATTCGCAGGATCGTCTGCCGCAGCTCGCGGACGTTGCCCGGCCACGAGTGGTTCACGAACCGGCGAATGGCCTCGTCGGGGAGCGTCCAGCCCGGCCGGTCGAACCGCTCGGCACAATCCGCGGCGAAGTGGGCGGCGAACAGCGGGATGTCGTCGCGGCGATCGCGGAGCGGCGGCACGGTGACGTGGATCGTGTTGAGCCGGTAGAGCAGATCCTCTCGAAATCGGCTGGCCGCGACCTCGCGATGCAGATCGCGGTTGGTGGCCGCAATCACCTGCACGTCCACCTTGACGGGCCGCGTCGCCCCCACGGGCACGAAGAAGACGCACGGAGGCCCGCGAGCGCTGTTCAAGGCGTGCGTGCTGGCCGTGCAATACGGCATGGGCGCGGAGGCACTGGCGGATCGGATTGGCCAGCCGGTCGACATGGCCAAGCGGCTCCTCCGGCTGCATCGAGAAACCTATCCGGCGTTCTGGAAATGGTCCGAGGCAGCGGTGGACAGGGCGATGCTGCTCGGGCGGCTGGAGACAGTATTTGGCTGGCCGATTCACGTCGGGCCGTCAGCGGACCCCATGAAGGGGGCCAACGCGCGGAGCCTGGCGAACTTCCCCTGCCAGGCCCACGGTGCCGAGATGCTGCGGCTGGCCTGCTGCATGCTCGTCGAGGCAGGAATCGGGCTGTGCGCCCCGATCCACGACGCCGTGCTCATCGAGGGCCCGGCCGACACGATTGACGAGGTGGTGGAGCGGGCCCGCGCGATCATGGCCGAGGCGTCGAAGATCGTGCTGGGCGGGTTCGAGATCGGCACCGAGTTCGAGATCGTCAGATACCCCGACCGGTACATCGACGAGGCGGGCGCGGACTTCTGGAACGCCGTCTCGCGGTTGGCCGGGCCGGTTCCAACATCGACATACGTGCTGACCTAGTTCAGCACGTATGTCGACCTACATCGGCATACGTGCCGAACCGGTTCTATCTCCTCTATATCTCCTAGAGATATCTCCTTCTTTATATGTATGGGTAGGTGGTGGTCATGGATGTCGATGCTTTCCGGATGGAGATACCCCTGCCGGCTATCGTCGGTCCTATTGCCGGTCGGCGGAAGAAAGGGGCGACGACTGACCCATTCCTCGCAGGACCGGTGCCAATGTGGTGGCTGGCAAGGGCCTACCGTCTGGGGGCTGCCGCGCTGGCCGTCGGTCTAGCACTTTGGCACGCCCAAAGGATGCGGCGGGGGCGGTCGGGGCCAATCAAAGTCAACGCAGCCACTCGGCGGCCAATGGGCCTGTCGCACGATCAGGCCCGGCGCGGCGTCCACGCGCTCCACGGCGACCGTCTGGTAACCATCCACGTCGGCGGCCGAGGGCGGTGCATGGAGGTGACGATCGTCGCCGAATTCGCCGAACCAGGTGTCCCAGCGGCGGAGTCGCCGCGAGCGGCGCGCGAAACCGGGTTTCCAGGGTTTGGGGCCGAGTTGAAACGTACGATGGCGACTGGTCCACGGAGCGCTGGCACCGGAGGCAAGGAGAGCGAAGCATGAGTGAGGTGATCAAGGTATGGGTGGCCAAGTTCGGCGACCGTGCCCACTACCAGCTGCAGTGGCGAGATCCCATCACCAGCAGGCTGCGTACCAAAAGCACGCGTATCCGCAGGTCAGGGCTCGCCCGCGATCGCAAGGTTGCCGAGCGGATGGCCGGCGAACTCGAGTTGAAGCTGAACGCCGGCGAGGCGGTCATCCCGTCTCGGTTTCTCTGGCAAGATTTCCGGGCGCGATACGAAGCTGAAGTAGTTCCCGGCCTCGCCCCCCGAACCGGAGAGAAGATCTCCTCAGTATTCGACCGCTTCGAGGCGGACATCAACCCTCGCCGCCTCTGGGACGTAGATGAAAAGCGGCTCTCGGCGTTTGTCTCAAATCTCCGCAAGGGCGAGGGTGGCAGGGGGAAGCTGGCCGAGTCGACGATCGCCGGCCATTTGGCACACCTCAAGGCGGCGCTCAACTGGGCAAAATTGCAGAAGCTCATCGCCCACCTGCCCGGGTTCCCGCGGATCAAGCGAGCGAAGATGTCGAAGGGCGCCAAGGTTATGCGCGGCCGCCCGATCACGACTGAGGAATTCGAGCGCATGCTGGGCAAGGTGGAGGATGTCGTCGGCCAGGCGGCGGCCGACCGCTGGACTTTGTTCCTGCGGGGTCTCTGGGCGAGCGGCCTGCGGCTCACCGAGTCGCTCGAACTCTATTGGGACCGGGAGGACAAACTGCACCCCGTGCTGACCGGCAAGTTCCCGATGCTGCGGATCCCTGCCGACCTCGAGAAGGGCAACAAGGAGCGGCTGCTGCCGATGGCGCCGGAGTTCGCCCAACTGCTCAACAAAGTGCCGGAACCCGAACGGACCGGCCCGGTTTTCAAACTGGAACGGGCCGACGGCAAGCCTGGCAGACCTGCGGTCGATCGGGTGTCGAAGACCGTCAGCAGCATCGGCGAGAAGGCGAAGGTGCGCGTGGATGTGAAGAAAACCGCGTCGGCGCACGACCTTCGGCGTGCCTTCGGCGAGCGTTGGGCCGCCAGGTTAATGCCCGCCCAGCTTATGGAATTGATGCGGCACGAGACGATCGAGACGACCCTCTCCTATTACGTGGGCCGCAATGCCGAGAGGACCGCCGCCATCCTCTGGCATGAGCACGAGAAGGCAACGGAACCGGAGCGAAAAACGGAGGTGAAAAAGCCACCCACAAAACGCGGCAAAACGAGCACGTGAAAGGGTGAAAAAAAGGCTGCGCCTAACAGTGCGCCTAACAGTCGACCCCTTCAGGGGGTGACCGCGAGGGGCCGCACGATTGCGAACCCCTTGTTTTCAAGAGTGCCGGAGGTGGGACTTGAACCCACACGCCCTTGCGGGCAACGGATTTTGAGTCCGCCGCGTCTGCCATTCCGCCACTCCGGCTCGTGAGGGCTTTCATACGCCCCACGCGAGCCTACGCCGCCCCTTGGCGATTTGCCAGCGGCCGTGGAGGGCGACGGGATTTCCCGAACAGCGGCCGCCGATGCTACGGTAACGAGCATGTTTATCATCATCTTCGAAGATACGGCAGCCGATCGGCTCGGGGTGCTGACCACCGCCCGGCCCGCGTGTGATCTCACCATCGGCAGCACCACGCTCGTGGATGCCCTCGCCCGCTTCGGCAGCGTGCGACGCGCGCCACGGCCCCACCTCGCCGCCTATCTGGCGGCCCTCGACGGCCGCCGGATCCCGCTGTGGGGCGGGCATGTGGATGCCACGCCGGTTCCCGACCCGATCTCGAGGCTCGGCGAGACGGTGCTGGCCGTGAATGCCCGCGTGATTCCCAGTCGTGACAACCTGGCCGCACTCCGCACGCTCGTCGAGGCGGGGCACCGCTGCGTCGTCCGCGCAGGCGGATCGATCGCCGCGGCCGTGCTGCATCGCAGTGGCGATGCGATCGATCGGAACCTGCTCCCGGCCGACGGCCCCACCGCCAGCGCGATCCTCGAGTCGCTCGACCTGCCGTCGGCCGACGCCACCCTCGAGATGCTCGTCGAGCCCCACGACGCCATCACCGCGCATGAGCGGGCGATGGAAGGCAGCCTCGCCATGCGACTCGACTCCGGCGCGTTCCGCGAGGTGGTGCCCGGCCTGTTCGCGGCGGAGTCCGCGCGGATCGCCGAGCCGATCGCCGTGCGGCACGGCCCCGTGGTGGTGGCCGATGGGGCGGAGATCGGGCCCTTCGTCTGTCTCGACGGGCCGATCTGGATCGGGCCCCGCGCCCGCGTGAATCCCCATACCTGGCTCCGCGCGGGCACGTCGCTCGGTCTCGAATGCCGCGCCGGCGGCGAGATCGAGGCCACCGTCATGGAGCCTTTCGCCAACAAACCCCACGATGGCTTCCTCGGCCACAGCCATGTCGGCAGTTGGGTGAACCTCGCCGCCGGCACGGTCACGAGCAACCTCAAGGCCACCTACGGCCCCGTGCGGCTCCACGGATTCCGCCCCGACGGCGGCCGGCTCACCACGCATACCGGCCGGCAGTTTCTCGGCGGCCTGATCGGCGACCTCGTAAAGAGCGGCATCAACTCCTCGATTCCCTGCGGCTGCCGGATCGGCATGGCGGCCACCGTCGGCGGCAGCGTGCCGGAGCAGGTGGTGGCCTTCACCAACCAGCTGATCGGTGGCGAGGCCGGCTCGCGATCGACGCCGGCCCAGGCCGCCACGGCGCTCGAACGCATGATGGCCCGCCGCGATCTCGCCATCCTCGACGCCGATCACGAACTGCTCGATGCGATTGCCCGACTGTTTCCCTAGCCGCTGTCGGCGGGCTCCGGCGGCTGGCTAGACTATGGCTCGCGTCGTCAAGCTCCCATCCGCCCCGAGGCCTCGCAACGCCGTGTCGATCAAAGACGCTTACGCCGACGGACGGTTCGGCCTGTCCTTCGAACTCTTCCCGCCGAAAACGCCCGAGTCGGAGGCGGTGATGTGGCGGACGGTCGACGAGCTCATGGCCTTCGACCCCGCGTTGATCACCTGCACCTACGGCGCGGGGGGATCGACCCGCGGCACCACCCTCGAGGTTCTCCAGGGAGTGCGGTCGCGGCACGACATCCCCGTCGCCAGCCATCTCACCTGCGTGGGCAGTTCGGTCGACGAGCTGCGGGACTACCTGGGCGAGGCTCGGGATCTCGGCGTGGCGGCGATCGTGGCCCTGCGGGGCGATCCACCGAAGGGGGAGACGGCGTTTCAGCCGGTCGCGGGCGGCCTGCGATTCGCCTCCGAACTCGTGGAGCTGATCCGCGCCGAGTTTCCGGAGTTTGGGATCCTGGTGGCCGGCTATCCAGAGACGCACCAGGAGGCCGAGAGCCCTGCCGCGGATCTCGAGAACCTGAGGCGGAAGTGCGCGGCGGGAGGCGACGTGGTCGTCACCCAACTCTTCTACGACAACGCCGATTTCTTCCGATTTCGAGATCAGTGCGGAGCGCTCGGCATCACCACGCCGATCGTGCCCGGCGTGATGCCGGTGACCAACTATGCCCAGGTCCGCCGGATCGCCAGCCTCTGCAAGGCGCGACTGCCGGAGGCCTTCACCGGCCCCTTCGAGGCGGCCGGCACCGACGAGGCCGCCCAGTTCGAAGCAGGAGTGACCTACGCGGCGCGACAGGTCGAGGAGCTGATCGCCGCCGGTGTGCCCGGCATCCACTTCTACGTGCTCAATAAGTCGCCGGCCACCGTCCGCGTGATCGAACACGTCGGCCTGGCCCGGGGATAGGCCGCGGCCGGTCGGCTCGCACGGGCGGGAACTCAGCTCGGGGCTGCCGGTGCCCGAGAGCCGGCGTTGCTGGCCAGCGGAGGCAGGAGGCCGAAGCGCAGCCAGCATCGAGTGAGTGCAGCCCAGGATGGGCGGAACGAACGTCCGGCGACGGGGACGGGCAGCCCCGAGCGTGCACCAGAGCCACCCGCGGCCTCACGGCCGGTCGGCTTTCTCGTGGCAGCCGTCCGGGCCCGAACAGCGGTCGCTCCGCGATCAGCGGGGAGGCTGGTCGTCGTCCATGGTGCGGATGTAACTCCGCAGCCGCTCGAGTTCGTCGGAGACGTGCCGGAGCTTGAGCATGTTCTCTACCCGCTTCACGAGCTCCACCCGGTTGACCGGCTTGGAGAGGAAGTCGTCGGTGCCGGCCTCGACCGCCCGCTCGATGTCGCCGAGCTCGCCGAGCGCCGTCACCATCAGGATCATGATCGGGCTGGTGACCGGATTCGACTTGAGCCGCTGGCAGACCTCGAAGCCCGAGAGCTTGGGCATCATCACGTCGAGCAGGATCACGTCGGGATGGAAGGAGGCGACCTTTTCCAGCGTGTCGGCGCCGTCGACGGCCGTGGCCATCTCGCACTCGATGCCCGACAGATAGACCTCGAGCAACTCGCGGTTGGGCTCGTTGTCGTCGGCGATCAGCACCCGGGCCTTGCGGATCGGCGCGGCGGTGGGGGCGGAAGAGGTCTTGGGCTTCGGCATCGGTACTGGTGGTTCGAGGGAGGGCGACCGCATGGCCGCCACGGATCCATCCGGACTTCAGGGCGTCTCGAAGACCGTCTGGCTCTTGACGATCGCCATGTCGTCGGGAAACGTGTGGAACGCCTGCACGATCAGGCTGCGGGGACGGGTCTCGACGTCGATCCAGCTCACGGCCCCGAGGGCGACTCGCCCGCCCGACTCGAACCGGTGCAACAGGCCCCGCTTGGCACCCGCATCGACGAGCTCCTGCTGAAACGCCCAAAACACCTCCTGCTGCACCGTCTCCAGCTGGAAGCAGGTCTCGTAAGAGGCGCCACCGCGGCATTCCATCCGATCGTTCCGCTCGCCGGCGATGCGATGCGAGAGAAGGCGGCGCTTCTGCGGCATCGGCTGCGAAACGCTCGTGGCCACTTCGGTGAGCGTCAGGCCATCCTTGCGCCAGGTGACCAGATGACCGGCCGTCGTGATCGAGATCCTCGCCGAGTAGCCGCCGCGGTCGATCGAACGGCTGGTGCGGATCTCGAACAGCTCCGGATGCAGCGCACGACCGTAGAGCTGAAACACCAACTCTCCGACTTTGGGGCGAAGGGAAATCACGATCACGCACTCCTGGATCCGATCGCGACGCACGCTCCAGCCGCGCGTCGCCCGTCACATCCCGGCTCGACGACCACGATTATAGGAGCCGCTGACAGAGATCACCAAGAAGAAATGCGGCCCGCCTTCACCCGCGGTCAGAGCAGGCCCACGAGGATGTCGTAGACCGCATGCGAGCCGGCGGCGATGCCGAAGCCGCGGACGGTGAACAAGATCGCGAAGAACAGTCCCGCGAGAAACCGGAACGTGAAGCTGTAGATTGCGAAGGTGTCGCCCAGCGGGCCGACGTAGTGCGCCAGGCTGAAGAGGAGACTCGAGAATACCAGACCGCAGAGCCCGGCCGCGACGGTCGAGAATCCGATCCGCTCGAACATCCACACGAGGCTCGGCAGCAGCAAAAGCCGAAACAGCACCTCTTCGTAGAGCCCGGCCCCGCAAAAGGCCACAAGCCGGCCGAAGATGCCGTCGCCGAGCCCCGCCGCCACCAGCGGCCAGAGTCGATCCTGCAGCCGCGCCACGCCCACGAGGGCTGCGGCCCAGAGCACGCATTCCACCGCCATCCCGGCCAGCACGACCGGGCTGAATCGCCACCGATCGTGCTCGATGTGATGCCATGCCAGAAGCCCGATCACCGTGAGCGCCGGCAGCAGAAAATACGAGCCAAAACCCAGTGCATCGAGGAACTGACGCAGCCAGACGTCGGCGCCATTGCGGGGCGATCCACGCCCCAGCACGAGCACGCCGCCCTCGTACGCCAGCACGAGCGGCAGGGCGAATACGAGGCTCGTCAGCGGCGTGCGGGAGAGGCTCCAGTAGCCCTCTCCAGGGCCGCCGGATTCACTCGTTTCGCCCGCGGCCCCGAGCCCCGCATCGGCTGTCGCCGCCGCCGCGGCATCATGGGCATCGGCGGCCGTCTCCTGCCGCCATGCTTGTTCCGCGAAATCGTCGTCGCTCGGCGGTGACTGTCGTGGAAACGCCATGATGTGGGGCGGATGTCGTGATGGAATGACGGGCTGCGGGCACCTAGCACACCATGTTCGGCGCGCATCGACAATGCGTGCACCGCCGGTGAAAATTTTAAGGGCTCGTCCGTCGGCTTTTTCACGGACCGGAGGGGCCGTGTGAACGTGACTCACGCACATGTCCTTGACAAGAATGTCGCCCTCCACAGAATCACGCACATCGATGGCGTCCACGAGCCCGGCTGCCGTGCCCGTCAACGCCATGCCGTTTGCACAGCCCGCGAAACTGTCTGCGAGAAAGATTGGGGGGCGACGACTTGAGGGATCGACAGTCGACGACCTTGGTCGTGGCCTGGATGTCCCCCCCGTTCTCGAAGTCGCGTCTTCCCCGGCGGAGCCGCCATCAGGCCCGATCCGCCGGGGGAATGGCCCGGCGGATGGCCGGCCGAGCGCGGTGGTTTGCGTCGTGGAGGCGCTGGGCCGGTAGAATCCCGTGATCCTCTGACGGTCACAGGAAACGCCATGGCACGATGCCTCATCGGATGCGGCTCGAACCTCGGTCAGCGCCGCGAGCAGTTGGACCGTGCCCTCGAGTTGCTCCGGTACATGCCCGGCGTGCAGATCGAGGCCGTGAGCCGCTACCGCGAAACGCCGCCGGTCGGCGGCCCGGCCGGGCAGGGAGCCTTCCTCAACGGCGCCTGCCTGATCCAGACCGAACTGCCGCCCCGGACGGTGCTCGAGATGCTGGCGGCCGTCGAGAACACGCTGCATCGGGAGCGGCACGACCGCTGGGGGGAGCGGACGATCGATCTCGACCTGCTGCTCTACGACGACCTCATCCTCGATTCGGCCGATCTGACGGTGCCGCATCCCCGCATGGCCACCCGGCGCTTCGTGCTCGAGCCGGCCGCCGAGATCGCAGCCGACCTCCGGCATCCTTCCGCGGGCTGCACCATCGCCGACCTGCTCGACAACATCTCGACGACCTCTCCGCTGGTGGCCGTGGTCGGTGTGCCGGGCAGCGGCGCGACGGAGGTGGCCGCCACCGTGGCCGATGCGACGCTCGCGCGGCTGCTCCATGCGCCGGAGCCGTTGCCGTTCGGCGCCGAGCGGATGCCTTCACCGCTGACGCACTGGCGACGGACGCTCGACGCCTGGGCGACGGCCCTGGCCCTCGCGGCGGTGCGGGATGAGCCGCACGGGATCGTCGCCGACTACTGGTGCGACATGCTACCGATCGCGGCGAGTGAATCGCTCGCCGACGACGAGTTCGTCCGCTTTCGCGCCGACGTCGATGCCGTCGCAGCCGAAACGCTCGTTCCTCAGGTGGCGATCCTGCTCGTCGCCGACGCCGCGGTGATCGCTGACCGGGTCGCCTTTCGGGCCCGCCAGGCCCGGCACCATACCGACCTGTTCGCGGATCTCGCCTCGGCGGCGGTGCTCTGCGATCATGAAGGCGGCGATCGCGTGGCACCGCTCATGCGGCTCCAAGACCGGCTGATCCGCCGACTGCGGATGGCGGGCGAGCGGGACGAGCGCACGCCGAAGGCCGTGATCCTGGTCGATTCGTCCGACCTTGCCCGGGCGACCGACGAGGCTGTCGCCGCCGTCGAGGCGATGCTCTGATGGCGGCCGGGGCAGGGCCACGCGTCGATCCGGAGGCCGGCGAGTGCCGGCTGATCACCGATCCGGACGCGATGCGGACGGAGGTGCTCGCGGCCCGGGCGGCCGGGCGACGGGTGGGATTCGTGCCCACGATGGGCGCGCTGCATGCCGGACACGTGAGCCTCGTCGAGCAGGCAGCCGAAGCATGCGATGACGTTGCGGTCTCGATCTTCGTCAACCCGACCCAGTTCGGGCCGGGTGAAGACTACGCCCGCTATCCGCGGACGCCGGAGGCCGACGCCGCCGCGATCCGTGGGCACAAGGTCCGCTGGGTGTTTGCGCCGGCCGCGGAGGCGATCTATCCGGCCGGCTGGGCCACGCGGATCGAGGTCGACGGGCCCGCCCGCCGCCTCGAAGGCGAACTCCGCCCGGGGCACTTCTCGGGCGTGGCCACGGTCGTCTGCCGGCTGTTTCTCGCGGTGCCCGCCGACGCGGCCTATTTCGGCGCGAAGGATTGGCAGCAGACGCTGGTCGTGAAGCGGATGGTCCTCGACCTGGGACTGCCGATCGACGTGGTCGTCTGCCCGACCGTACGGGAGGCCGACGGGCTGGCGATGAGCTCCCGCAATGCCTACCTCGCCGCCGCCGATCGCGGCCGCGCGGTGGCCCTCTTCGAGAGCCTCGAACTCGCCCGCAGGATGTGGTCGGCGGGAGATGACGCCGGGCTCATCGAACGCCGCATGCGGCGGCACATGGAGTCGCAGGGCGTCGCCGTCGACTACGCGGCGATCGTCGATGCCCTGTCACTCGAGCCCCTCGCCGACCGCCACCTGGCCGCCCGGGCGCTGGTCGCCGGCCGACTCGGAGCGACGAGGCTCATCGACAACTGCGAGCTGCCGGCCCGTCGCGACGCCTGAACGGAGCCCCGATGCAGTCCACGCTGTTTCACCTTCCCACGCATCTCATGGTCAGTGGCACGAGCCTGCCGCTGTTCGGCTGGGGCCTCGTGCTGCTGGTCTGGGCGGTGCTCGGCGGCGCGGGCCTCGCCTGGGCCGTCTTCCGCCACGGCTTCAGGCCCGCGGCCATGTCGCTGGGACCACCGCTCGCCGTCGCCGCTGCGATGATCCTCTGGGTGCTTCCCGCCCTGGACGACGGCGCCGGGATTCCGATCCGCGGCTATGGCGTGATGCTGCTGCTCGCGGCGTCAGCGGGCACCTGGCTCTCGATCGTCCGCGGCCGCGCGGCCGGCTTTGACGCCGACACGATCCTCGCCCTCGGCACCGAGATCTTCATCTGGGGCCTGGTCGGCGCCCGGCTCTTCTACGTGCTCGAATACCGCGAGCAGTTTTTCCGCCCGGGAATGAGCCTCGGCGAGTCACTCGCGGCGGTCGTCAACATCGCGGCCGGGGGCCTGGTGGTGTTCGGGTCGCTGCCGACGGCGGCGCTGGCCGCCTGGCGGTTCGCCGGCCGCCGCGGGCTTTCACCGGCCGCGTTGGCCGACTGCGTGGCGCCCGGTCTGCTGCTGGGGCTTGCGATCGGCCGGGTGGGCTGCTTTCTCAACGGCTGCTGCTATGGAGGGCCATGCGACCTGCCATGGGCGGTGCAGTTTCCGGCGGGCACCGCCCCGGCCGAGCACCATCCGGGGCCGGGCGGCTGGAGCCTGCCGCTGCACCCGGCGCAGCTCTATGCCGCGATCGACGCGGCCCTGCTGGCCGCCCTCGCGATCGCCTTCACGCCGCTGGCCCGCCGGGACGGCGAGGTCTTCGCGCTCGTGCTCACGCTGCACCCGATCTCGCGGATTTTGCTCGAAATGATCCGCGTCGATGAGCCGCCGGCCCTCGGCACGCCCCTGTCGATCTCGCAGCTCATTTCGCTGGGCCTCTTGGCGCTGGCGGCGGGCCTCTGGTGGTGGCTTTCCCGTCAGCCCCTGCGGCATGGCCGCTTCGTCACCACCGCGGAGGACTGATGAACTCGAGCCAGACGCCCCCGGACCCCCGCCCGGCCGACCGCCCCGGCTGCGTCACCATCCGCTGCCGGGAAAATGGCCCCCTCGTCGTGGAGCTGCCGGCCGCAGGGGTCGAACTCCGGGTGACCGACCACACCGGGGAGGCGTTTGCCCTGCCCACCCACAAACGGGCCGTCGCCCTCTGCCGATGCGGCCAGACCGGTTCCCGACCGTTCTGCGACGGGTCGCACAAACCGCAGGGGTTCACCGCAGCCGATCTGGCAGTCAATCGGCTCGCTGCAGCCGATCTGGCGACCGATCGCCCCTCCCCGGCCGGAAAGCCCGCGTCGGGGGAAACGCCCGGGGAAACGCTCCGATAACGGCCCTGCCGGGCGTGGCGGCTGTGCCGGCTGCGACGCTTCTGCAGCAGACGGAAACTCTTCCTCAGAAGCCACTTACGGCATGGTGCCCCCAAAAAAAAGGGGGCTCGAAGCCCGGGAACGATATGGACTGGCCTGCCAAACACCTGTAGGGTTCAGCGTCTCGGTTGCCCGCCAGCCCCCTCCTGACCGACTCGTGACGGCCCCCGACGGATCGCCCCGGAAGGCATGATGTCCCACCACGGCACGAACTTCTACCAGCGGCACAGCATCGGGATCATGGCGATCCTCGTGTTTCTGGCTCCCCTGGTGGTGATCGGGGCGATCAAGGCCAAGAGCAACAACCGCAACGACGTCAAAGGCTGGCTGCCGGCCGAATACCCGGAAACCCAGACCTACCGGTTTTTCCGGCAGAACTTCCAGGGTGAGGAGTTCATCCTCGTCAGCTGGGAAGGCTGCACGATGGCCGATCCCCGGCTGGAAATGCTGGCCCGGAAGCTCCTGCCGCCCCCGGAGGAGGCTTCTCGAATCGAGCGGCCGCTCTACTTCAAGACCGCCCAAACCGGCCCCCGGGCCGTGGAGCGGATGGGCCAGGACCCGCTGAACCTCGAGCGGGAGGAATCGGTCGCCCGGCTGACCGGTGCCCTGATCGGACCGCCCCCGGCCGGCGTGGAGGCCGGGTCGGATGGTGACGACATCGACCAGCGGAAGACCTGCCTCGTGCTCACCCTCGCCGACGTGGCCCGGGCGAACCTCCACGGGGCCATCGACGAGATCCGCAAGGTCGCCACCGCCGAATGCGGCATTCCCGACGATGCGATCCACATGGGTGGCCCGCCCGTCGACAACGTGTCGATCGACAAGGCCGGCCAGACCAGCGTCACGATCCTCTTCGGACTCTCGCTCGTCGTCGGCTTCTTCGTGAGTTGGTGGAGCCTCAAGAGCAAGACGCTCGTGGCGATGGTGATCGCATCGGGCGTGTACAGCATGTTCGCCAGCCTGGCGGTCGTCTGGTACTCGGGCTACCCCGTGGATGCGATCCTCCTCACGATGCCGTCGCTCGTCTACGTCGCGACGACGTCGGGCGCGATCCACCTGGCCAACTACTACCGCGATCAACTCGCGGAGACCGGCGTCCAGGAAGGGGCCGCCGGCCGTGCCGTGCACCACGCCCTCCTGCCCCTGTCGCTCGCCACCGGCACCACGGCGGTGGGCCTCGCCACGCTGGCGGTCAGCGAGCTGGTTCCGATCCGCATGTTCGGCATTTTCTCGGCGGTGGGCGTCGTCGTGAGCTTCCTGATTCTCGTCACGCTCATGCCAGCCGCGCTCGAACTCTTCCCGCCGAAGCTCAAGGTCGGTCGCCTGGCAGGCGACGAAGAAGACGCCGGCTGGAAGCCGATCGAGTCGAGCCGCTGGTGGGCCGTCGGCCAGTGGATCACCCAGCACCACACCTTCTCCACCGCGGCCTGCCTGCTCGTCATGGCGGGCCTCGGCTACGGCATGACGCGGGTCGAGAGCAGCGTGCAACTCATGCGGTTGTTCTCGCGGAAGGCCCAGATCCGCACCGACTACGCCTGGCTGGAGAGTCATCTCGGCCCGCTTGTGCCGATGGAAATCCTGGTGCGAATCGACGACGACTGCCGGCTCTCCTTCCTGGAGCGGATGGAGCTGGTCGACGAAATCCAGCGGGAAATCGGCCGGCTCGACGCGGTCGGCAGCTCGCTCTCCACCGTCACCTTCGGCCGCAGCCTCGACACCGGCGACGGCGGCGACGGCCTCGGGGGAGCCGCGGCCCGCACGATCGGCCTCGGGGCCCGCACCCGCCGCAGCGTGCTCAATCGGCGGCTCGTGGCGCACCGCGACGATTTTCTGGCGGGTGATTATCTCCGCGAGGCGACCGTCGCCGACTCGGCCGGCTTCCCCCATCAGCAGGAACTGTGGCGGATCAGCGCCCGCGTGAGCGCCATCAAGGAGGTCGACTACGCCCTCTTCAAGGCCGACCTCCAGAAGAAGATCGACCCCGTTCTCGCCCGCCTCTCCGACGAGGGCGTGGATGGCGTCTCGGTGGACTACACGGGCCTCGTGCCGCTGGTCTACAAGGCCCAGCACTCCCTGCTCGAGAACCTCAAGATCGGCTTCATCTTCGACTTCGCGATCATCGTCGCCGTGATGATCCTGCTCTGCCGGGCGACGTCGGCGGGGCTGGTGCTCCTCCTCCCGGCCGCCTTCCCGGCGGTGGTCGTCTTCGGCTCGCTGGGCTGGGGCAATGCGCTGGCCAAGTGGCTGTTCACCGGCAACCTGTTCATCGACATCGGCACGGTCATGGCCCCGAGCGTGGCCCTGGGAGTGACCGTCGACGACGTGGTGCACTTCATGCTCTGGTTCCGCCGCGGGATCGCCGAAGGCCTCGACCGCAAGCAGGCAACCATGCTCGCCTACAAGGGCTGTGCCCGCGCGATGTATCAGAGCTGGGGCGTGATCGGCATCGGCCTGTCGGTGTTCTCCTTGTCGCCGTTCGGCCCGACGCAGCGATTCGGCCACATGATGCTCGCGATGCTCACGATCGCGCTCGTCGGAAACCTGGTGCTCATGCCCGCGCTGCTCTCCGGGCCCCTGGGCGCGGTCTTCGCCTGGAGCGTGCAGCGAATCGAGCGGAAGAAGGCGGCGAAGCAGGGCCGCCGGGTGATCCACGATCCGGGCAGCGACGCGATCCCGGCCCCGCATGTGACTCCCGGACCGGCGAAGCAGGTCGTGCATGCCTGAGCCGGTCGCCGGCGCCGCCGACTCGGGCCTGCCGACGGCGACCGTCATGCTCAAGCCGAAACGGGCCCGCCCCTTCTTCGGCCGCCATCCCTGGGTGCTCGACTCCGCGGTGCTGCGGGTCGAGGGAGATCCCGCCGACGGCGACGTGGTGGATCTCGCCACGCACGACGGCTCTTTCGTCGCCCGTGGGCTCTGGAACTCGCAGAGCCGGCTCCGGGTGCGGCTGTATGCCTTCGACGCGGCGTCCAAGCTCGATGCCGACCTCTGGACTCGCCGGATCGCCTCCGCCGTGGCCCTGCGGACGACGCTCGGCCTGGACGACAGCGCCGGTGCGGTCCGCCTGATCAACAGCGAGGGGGACGATCTCTCGGGGCTGATCGTGGACCGCTACGGCGACTACCTCGCGGTGCAGGTCACGGCCCTGGCGATGGCCCGCCGGCTCGACACGATCTGCGACGCGCTCGAGGCCCTGGTGGCCCCGAAGGGCATCCTCCTCCGCGGCGCGGAGCGCGGGCTCGCGAAGCTGGAGGGCCTGGCCCTCGTCGACCGGCTCATCCGCGGCGCGGCGCCAACCGGGCCGATCTTCGTCCACGAGCACGGCCTGAAGTTCGGGGTGGACCTCGCCGAGGGGCAGAAGACGGGCTACTACCTCGACCAACGCGACAATCGGCAGGCCGCGGCAGCCTACGCACGGGGCCGGCGGGTGCTCGACATGTTCTGCTACTCTGGCGGCTTCGCCGTGGCCTGTGCGGTGACGGGTGGGGCGCAGAGCGTGGTGGCCGTCGATTCCAGCGGCAAGGCCGCGGCCCTCGCCCGCGGCAACGCCGATCTCAACGGGGCCACCACCATCACCGTCGAGGCGATGGACGCCTTCGAGAAACTCGATGCCCTGGCAGCGGCGGGCGACCGATTCGGGATGGTGATCCTCGATCCGCCGAAGTTCGCCCGCAGCCGGGCCGGCATCGACGACGCCCTGCGGGCCTACCATCGCATCAATCGCGTGGCCGTTGGGCTGCTCGAGCCCGGTGGGATTCTCGTGACCTGCTCCTGCTCGGGGTCGGTGTCGCGCGAGGACTTCCTGCAGATGCTCGCCGGCGTCGCCCAGCGGGCGGCCCGCCCGATCCAGATTCTCGAGTGCCGCGGGGCCGCGGCCGATCATCCGGTGAGCGCCAGCTGCCTCGAGGGCGAATACTTGAAGTGCGTCATCGCCCGCGTGGCCTGACCAACGCGATCGGGTTCACGGCCGTTCGAAGCGAAAGAGCTGCTCGCCGCAGCGAAAGAAGCAGTGGCCGGTGAGTGCCACCGCCGTCGCCGACACCCAGACGCCGTTGCGGGTGGTTTCGGCGACGATCACCCACGTGCCGTCACGCTGCCGCTCGAGCTGGGCGTGGCGGTTGGCGACGAGCGGATCGTCGAGCTCGATGTCGGCGCCGCCGCCCGACCTGCCGATCGTGACGGTGTCGGTGCGGAGCGGCACCTCGATGGCCGGTGCCCGCTGTCCGCATTCGGAGAGCACCGGCCACACGTTCTGCGGCAGGCGGGAGGCGTCGATGGAGCGGGTCGCCGCCATGGCGTGGGCGTCGCGACCGGCCTGCAGCGGATTCTTCAGCCGAAAGCGGCGGGCGCCCAGGATCAGGATCGCCTCCGCGTGGAGCACCGCCCGTCCGCACCGCACGAAGGTGCCGTTCACGCTCCCCAGATCGACGAGCTGCCACTGGTAGCTGCCCTTCCACGGAATGCGGCGGATCTCGGCGTGGAGGCCCGACATCGCATGGTCGTTGGGGAGCACGAGATCGCCGGTGGTGCGGCCGATCGTGAAGGTGTCGGCCCGCAGCCGGATCGCCTCGCCATGCTCCTGCGAGCCGTCGTCGAGCACCGTCAGCACCGGCACGGGCGGCCGGAGGATCGGACGAAAGTCGTGGAGATCCTCGCTCGAAAAACCAGCCTGGACCGCGGCCGACGACGACCGCTCCAGCAGCCAGCGGAGTGCCCTGCGATCCTCGACCTCGGGCGGCGGTGAATCGTCCCCCGGCTTGCCACGACCTTCGGCCATCAGGGCACCCCTCTCGTTCCACGGGCCAGCATCGCGCGTGAGGGCGCTCGCCCCCGCGGGTTGGCGAACCCCTTCGTTTGAACTAGACTAGTATGCCACGGGGCGAGACGATCGTGCGTCGCATGGCGACAGGTATCGACCCATGCATCCTTCCCGATTCGGCCCCTACAGCGTCGTCCGGTTCCTCGGGCGGGGCGGCATGGGGGCCGTCTACGAGGCGACCGACCCTTCCACGGGCCAGACGGTCGCCATCAAGACACTTCAGCACCATCTCGCCGACGACGAGACGGTGCGGCGTCGGTTCCAGTCCGAGATCGACACCCTGATGAACCTGCGGCATCCGGGAATCGCCCGGATGCTCGGCTTCGGTGACCAGGACGGCGTGCCCTTCTTCGCGATGGAGTTTGTGGGCGGCCGAACGCTCGAGGAACTGCTCCGTTCCGGCCGCCGATTCTCCTGGCGGGAGACGGCGGCGGTCACCGTCGAAATCCTCCGGGCCCTGAAATCCGCCCACGATCATGGGGTGGTGCACCGGGACCTGAAGCCCGGCAACCTCATGTTTCCGCCCGCCCCGAGCGGCGGCTTCCACGTCAAGCTGACCGACTTCGGGATCGCCAAGCTCTTCGGCGAGACGGGAAACACCCGTTCCGGCATCGTCGTGGGCACTCCGGAATACATGTCGCCGGAGCAGGCTGCCGACCTGCCCGTCGATCAGCGGGCCGACCTCTACTGCCTGGGCCTGGTGATGGTCGCCATGATGACGGGAGGCCCACCGTTTCGCGGGCCGCTTCGCGAGGTGCTGGAATGCCAGCGGTCCCGCCGGCCGCCGCGGATCGCCACGCTCGTTCCCGACGTGCCACCGGCGCTCGACGAACTGATCGATCGGTTGCTCGACAAGCAGGCCGCCAAGCGGCCCGCGAATGCCGCCGTGGTCACGCATGCCCTGGTCGAGATTCTCGGTAATAATGCACCGGCAGCGGCCCGCAAGACGACCCCGGACCAGACCGCGCCGACGGTTGCCATGCAGGCTGCGGCCGAAGGGCCACGTCCGGCCCGGGAAGGCGGCAGGCCGCCGGGACCCCACGATACGACGGTGGCCATCGACCTGACGGCGCCGGCTGGCGATCCGGCGACGCTGTCGGGAGCTCGACCGGGGCAGTCGGAGGCCGGCTCGTCGACGTTCACCACGGTCGAGGATCTGGCCCGTTCGACCCGCGCCCGCGAGGCACGCGCGCACCGCCTGCAGATCATCGGCGGCTCGCTCGTGGCGCTGGCGACGATGGCGGGCGTGACCTTCGTCGCCTGGGGATTCCTGAAGCCCATCATCTGGCCCTCCGCCGACGCCCGCTACGAACTGATCAAGGCCGTGTATGGCGAACCCGACGATCTCCGCGACCCCTGCCCACTGATCAAGGAGTTTCTGGAGGAGCATCCCGCCGACGAGCGGGTCGAGGGCGTGCGAAGCATCGGCCGCGAAATCGCGCTCGAGCGGCTTCGAAAGCGGTCCCGACGGAGGCTGCCGGGCTACGCGCCGAAGTCGGACGCAGAGCGACTCTACCTCGAGGCCATCCGCGCCGCCGCGGAGAATCCCGCAGCCGCCGCGGAGAAGTTTCGGAAACTCATCGAGAGCACGGCGGCCGCCGGGGCGGCCGGCCCCACGACGGACGATCCGTGCGCGGCCGTGGAACGCCCTGACGATTCGATGTGGTGTGAACTCGCCCGCCGCCAGTTCGAACTGGTCGAGCCGCTCGTGATGCTCCAAGACGCTGAGCAGCGGGCCGAAAAAGAGATGGAAGCGGCCCGCGCGGCGGCCATGCTGAGGCAGGCCGCCGGCTACCAGCGGGAGGCCGAGACCACGACGGATGCGGCCCGCCGCGTGATCGCCATCACGCTCCGCCACCAGTTGCTCGAGGAACTGGTGGATGTCTATGCCGACAAGCCGCACGCCGCCAAAGCTGTGGCGGAAGCCCGGCGGCTGCTCGCCGCCCAGTGATCTGCGTGCCGCCTCGGGCAAGCCGCGCGACCGGCGGCGACGTCAGGCCCGCCGCAGTCGCGTGAACTCGTCCATCGTGACGGTGGTGAGTTCGCCATCGTCACGGGCCATGATCAGCACGTCGCTGTAGACCTTGTCGTCGCCGCTGCGGCGGAAGTGGAGCCCGTGCCGCCGCCGCTCGCGACGGAGCACCCGGCCCACGGTCTTCGTGCTCCAGTTGGCCGACGAGCCCACGGTCACCCCGTGGATCACCTCAACGCGGTCGCCCGGCTCGAGCTGCTCGTAGAGGCTGCGGGCCTCGTATTCCTCGGGTGTCATGACGGATCACACTTCCTTGCTGTCGATCCACTTCATCATCTTGCGGAGCCGACGGCCGGTCTCCGTGAGCTTGTGTTCCCGCTCGCGGCGGCGGGTGGTCTTGAACATCGCGGCGCCGCCGCGGTTCTCCAGGATCCAATCGCGGGCGAACTCGCCCGACCGGATCTCCTCGAGGATCTTCTTCATCTCCGCGCGGGTCTCGTCGGTGATGATCCGCCGGCCGCGGGTGTAGTCGCCGTATTCGGCGGTGTTCGACACGCTGTACCGCATGTATTCGAGGCCGCCCTGATAAAAGAGATCGACGATCAGTTTCATCTCGTGGAGGCACTCGAAATAGGCCATCTCGGGCTGGTAGCCCGCCTCGACGAGCGTGTCGAAGCCCGCCTTGATCAACTCCGAAACGCCGCCGCAGAGCACCGCCTGCTCGCCGAAGAGGTCCGTCTCCGTCTCCTCGGCGATCGTGGTCTCGATCACGCCGCCGCGGGTGCCGCCGATGCCCTTGGCATAGGCCAGGCCGATCTTCTTGGTCTCGGGGCTCGCGCCGGCGCCGAGCGCGATCAGGCAGGGAACCCCGCCCCCCTTCACGTATTCGCTGCGGACCAGGTGGCCGGGGCCCTTCGGGGCGACGAGCAGGATGTCGTGGCCGGCGGGAGGCTCGACCTGGCCGAAGTGGAAGTTGAAGCCGTGGCTGGCCATCAGCACGGCGCCCTTCTTGAGGTTGGGCTTGATCGCCGTGCGGTAGACGTCGCCCTGCAGTTCGTCGGGCAGGAGGATGTTGATCACGTCGGCCTGCTTGACCGCCTCCTCAACGCTCACCGGGGCGAAGCCATGACTCTTGGCGAGTTCGTAGTTGGGGCCGCCCGGACGCTGGGCCACGACCACCTTCAGGCCGCTGTCGCGGAGATTCTGGGCCTGGGCATGGCCCTGTGAGCCATAGCCGATGATGGCGATGGTCTTGCCTTCGAGGGCCTTCAGGTCGGCGTCGGCGTCGTAATAGATCGTGGCGGCCAAGGGTTCACTCCGGTTGGGGATGAGGTGGTTCGAAACGAGAGCGGCTGGGATGCGGAGGCGAGCGGGATGGGGAACGAGCCGGCGTCAGGCCAGCGATTCACCCATCGGGGCGGAATCGGCCGGACGGGCCCCGTCGGCGGCCTCGGTGAGTTCCCGCGTCGGAGCGCTGCCACGGACCATCGCGATCCGGCCTGTTCGCACGAGCTCGAGGATGCCCCGCGGACGAATGAGCTCGATGAAGCCCTCGAGCTTCTTCTCGGTGCCCGAGATCTCGACGATCACGCTGTCGGCGGCCACATCGACGATCCGGCCGCGAAAGATCTCGGCCAGTTCTCGCACCTCGGTCCGGGCCGGCCCGGGCTGGGCGGCCACCTTGACGAGCATCAGATCCCGCTCGACGTAGTTGCGGCTGCTGATGTCGTCGACGCGGACGACGGTGACGATCTTCTCGAGTTGCCGACGGACCTGATCGAGCACGCGGTCGTCACCGCGGAGCACGAATGTCATCCGCGAAAACCGCGGGTCTTCGGTCTCACCCACGGCGAGGCTGTCGATGTTGTAGCCCCGGGAGGCGAGCATTCCCGACACGTGCGCGAGCACGCCGGGAACGTTCTGGACGGTGGCGGACAGGACGTGGCGCATGGCTGACTCGCGACGGGCTCGGGGCCGGACGGGGGCGGGGCGGGGGCCGACAAGCCTCCGCGGCCGGGCAGGGCGGAGTCTAGTTGCGGCAAACCCCCGTATTCAAGCCTCGGTGGCCGTTCCCGGGCCCGATCGACGCCGGGAATCCCGCGGCGACCGCGGCCGGCGGACGTGCGTTGACATTGAGGGAAAAAAGCCGATAGTTTGCGGTGCTCGGAGCGATCGTGGCTCCACCTACCCCTTTTCTCCCCAGCGAGCGTGAACCGCGTGTCGAACGTTTTGGCCCAGGAACTGATCGAAGCAGGCGTCCACTTTGGCCACCGTGCCAGCCGGTGGAACCCGAAGATGAAGCCCTACATCCACGGGCGCCGCAACCTCATCCACATCATCGACGTTCGTGAGACGATCCGCGGGCTGCTGCGGGCCAAGAAGTATCTCAAGCAGGTCGCCTCGACCGGCAGCCTCGTGCTCTTCGTGGGCACCAAGCGGCAGGGCGCGGAGGCGGTGGCCCGCGAGGCCGCCCGGTGCGGAATGCCGTATGTCAGCGACCGCTGGCTCGGCGGCACGCTGACCAACTTCCGCACCATCCGCAACCGTCTGGCCCGCCTCGAGGAACTCGAGACGCTGATCCCGTCGGAGGCCTTCGGTACGTACTCGAAGAAGATGCAGTCGTCGCTCCGCCGTGAGCACCGCAAGATGCTCCGCAACCTCGGCGGCATCCGCACGCTGTCTCGCCTGCCCGAGTGCCTGCTCGTGTTCGATCCCAAGAAGGAGAAGAACGCGGTCAACGAGGCCCGCAAGATGGGGATCACGACGGTGGCCCTGATCGACACCGACTGCGATCCCGACATGGTCGACCTGCCGATCCCCGGCAACGACGACTCGATCCGCTCGATCGAACTGGTCGCAGCCCGACTGGCCGACGCCATCCTCGAGGGGAAGAGCCAACTGGCCACCGACTCGCAGGTCTCGGCGGAGGGCGTCGAGGCGGCCGGTGAGAGCAAGCCCAAGCCGAAGGCCCGGCCGATGGTCGCCAAGCGTTCGGTGCCGAAGCCCCAGGCCTGAGTCGCCCTGCGACGATGGCGGTCGTTGGCCGCCGTCCTTCACGGCGGCACTCCGGTCGGAGGTCATCGCGGCCCCGAACCCGGCGTCGCCCTGGTCCGATCGAAACCCTTCCCTCCCCACGACACTCGCTCGCACGAAGGAAAAAGGAAACTCCATGGCTGAAATCACCGCGGCGGCCGTCATGGCCCTCAGGGAAAAGACCGGCCTGCCGATGATGGAGTGCAAGAAGGCGCTCCAGGAATGTGGCGGCGACACCGACCAGGCCGTCGACTGGCTCCGCAAGCAGGGCATCAAGACCCAGTCGATGCGGGCCGACCGCGAGACCTCGTGTGGCCGCCTCGCCGTGTTTGCCGATCCGGCGAAGGGCGTGGGCGCGATCATCGAACTGAAGTGCGAGAGCCCGCCCGTGGCCGGCAGCGACGACTTCAAGGCGCTCGCCAACGAGATCGCCAAGACCCTGGCCCTCGGCCCGGGAGCCGTGACGCCGGCCGACCTCCTCGCCCAGAAGAGCGTGTCGCATCCCGGCCGCACCCTGGGCGAGATGAAGGACGACCTCTTCAACCGCATGCGCGAGGTCTTCGAACTTTCGCGGATCAAGCGGGTCGACGGCCCCTGCGGCGGCTACGCCCACCACGACGGCTCCAAGGCCGCGCTGATCGAGATCGCCGGCAACACCTCCGCCGCCAATGCCGCCGAGGTGGCGAAGGACGTCGCGATGCACGTGGTCGCCCTGGCGCCCCAGGCCATCCGCAAGGAAGACCTCGATCCCGCGGCCGTGGAGAAGGAGCGGGCGATCCTCACCGAGGCGGCCCGCAAGGAAGGCAAGCCGGAGAACATCATCGCCAAGATGATCGAGGGCCGGCTGAGGAACTTCTTCAGCCAGTGCGTGCTCCTGGAGCAGCCGTTCGTGAAGGACGACAAGCAGTCGGTAGGACAGTTCGCCAAGGCGGCCGGCCTGGACATCAAGTCGGTGGAGAACTGGAAGCTGGGTGGTTGATCGATCCGAACGCAGCCCAGGAGGAGCGATGGACAAGGGGCCCTATCGTCGCGTGCTCCTCAAACTCTCGGGTGAGAGTTTTGCCCGTTCAGGCGAGCGGGGCATCTCGATGGACGAGGTGGTCCACATCGCCCGGCAGACGGTTCAGGCGGTGGCCCGGGGCGTCGAACTGGCCGTCGTCATCGGCGGCGGCAACATCCTCCGCGGCGGTTCCTTCACCGCCGGCAACACCGCGATCCAGGAGGCGACCGCCCACTACATGGGGATGCTCGCCACGGTGATCAACGGTCTGGCGCTCCAGGACGCGCTCGAGAGCCTCGGCGCCCAGACGCGGCTCATGACCGCCATCCGCATGGATGGCGTGGCCGAGCCCTACATCCGCCGTCGCGCCCGACGGCACCTCGAAAAGGGACGGATCGTGATCCTAGCCGCAGGCACCGGCAGCCCATTCGTGACGACCGACACCGCCGCCGCCCAGCGGGCCCTCGAACTGGGCGCCGACATCCTCATGAAGGCCACGCGCGTCGACGGGGTCTACTCGGACGACCCCGAGAAGAATCCCCACGCCGTGCTCTACGGCGAGCTCTCCTACCAGCAGGTGCAGCAGCAGAACCTGCGGGTGATGGACGGCACGGCGATCTCGCAGTGCATGGAGCACGAGATGCCGATCCTCGTCTTCAACTACCGCCGGGAAGGCAACATCGAGCGGGCCGTCGCCGGCGAGCGGATCGGGACGATCGTGGGCGAACGGCGACCGGCGACGCCCGAGACGGCTTCTCTTTGAGCCTCGCGCGTCCTTCTCGCCAAGCCCAACGCCGGAAGGCGTGGGGCGAGCTCCACATGGGCTTCAAATTTGGCGAGGGGCTGCCCGTGCCCCGGCGACGGCGTATGCCGACGAACGCAGCCAGGATGGCGAGGCGCAGGCGGCATCCGAGCGAGCGACGGGCAGGATGCCCGACGCGAGCGTCCGGCGACGGGGCACGGGCAGCCCCGAGCTCGAGGAGGCAGTCCAGTCGCGGGTGAGGGCGTATACTCGACGGCTCCCGCACCCCCGGAGCCATGCCGATGCCCCTCGACGACATTCTGCTCGATGCCGAAGAACGGATGGAGAAGGCCGTGGACGTCTTCCGCCACGCCCTCACCGGCATCCGTACCGGCCGAGCGAATCCGGGCCTGGTCGACACGCTCCGCGTCGAGGTGTATGGATCGCCCACGCCCATCAAGGCGCTGGCCAGCGTCGGGGCGCCCGAACCCAACCAGATCGTCGTGCGGCCGTTCGACCCGGGCACGCTCAAGGACATCGAGAAGGCGCTGCATGCGAGCGACCTGGGCCTCAACCCGCAGAGCGACGGTCGACTCATCCGGATCGTGATCCCGCCGCTCTCCGCCGACGTCCGCAAGAAGATGTCGGCCCGGATTCGCGAGCTCGGCGAGGAGGCCAAGGTGGCGATCCGCAACGTCCGTCGCGATGCCAACAAGGCGGCCGACACGGAGCAGTCGGATGGCGGCCTGACGGAGGACGACTGCGAGCGATGCAAGGAGGAGGTTCAGGAGCTCACCAAGAAGTACGAGGGGAGCGTCGGCGATCTCGCCCGCACGAAGGAAGCCGAGGTCATGGAACAGTGACCCGCTTCGGCACTTGCAGACACGGCCGCGATTCATGATCGAGGTCGGCGAACTCGTGAAGGAATACCGCTCCGGAGGCGGAACGGTACGGGCCGTGGACGGGGTGTCGTTCACCGTTCACCAGGGGGAGATGGTCGGCCTGCTGGGAGGCAACGGTGCCGGCAAGACCACCACCATGCGGATGCTCGCCACGCTCCTCCAGCCCACCTCGGGTACGGCGCGGGTGGCGGGCAGAGACGTCCGTCGCGATCCGCTCGGTGTCCGCCGCACCGTGGGCTACGTCTCCTCCACCACCGGCGTGCCCGATCGCCTGACGCCGCGGGAGTTGCTCGATTCCTTCGGGCGGCTGCACGGGCTCGGCCCCAATCGCCGCGCCGAGCGGCTCGCACGACTCGCCGACACGCTCGCTCTCGGAGGCTTCGTCGATCGCCCGTGCGGACGACTCTCCTCGGGGGAACGGCAGCGGGTGTCGCTGGCCCGGGCCCTGGTGCACGATCCCGCCGTGCTGGTCCTCGACGAGCCGACCAGCACGCTCGACGTGCTCGGCTCCCGCGACCTGCTCGACCTGCTCGACCTGCTGCGGGCCGAGGGCCGCACGATCCTGCTGTCGACCCACCGGCTGCATGAGATCGAGCACCGCTGCGACCGCTTCCTCATCATCAGCGGCGGCCGCATCCTCGCCGACGGCACGCGCGCCGCGCTTACCGCCGGCCGCCGAGGAGGCCTGGAGGAGGCCTTCTTCGCGACGGTCCAGCCGGAGACCGCATCGTGAACGGCCCGCGGCACACGGGGGGCTGGGGGGCGCGGATCGCGATCGCCCGCCGCGACCTGCTGGAGTTCATCCGGGACCGCAGGGCCGTGTTCATCACCCTCGTGATGCCAATGGCGATGTATCCGCTGCTCGCCCTCTCGAGCACCCTGGGCATCCGAGGGGCGATCACCGAACTCGACAACCAGCGGGCCGAGGCGCGGCTCGACCTCGTGCTCTCCGGGATCGACGCGGAGGCCTTCGCCGCCCGCATGGCGGAGGTCGCAAATCGCGGCTCGGAGCCGCCGGAGGGCTGGCCGGGCAGCTTCACGATCCGCATGGCGACGGAGGCCGACGCCCAGTCGTTGCTCGACCAAGGAGCGGCCGATGCCTGGATCGCCGTCGACCAGGGCAGCATGGCCGGGCTCGACGGTGACGACACCGTGCCGCTCGACGTGCGGCTCTCGAGCGTGAGGCCGCCCGGCCGTCACGTGCGGGAACATGTCGTCACGGTGCTCCGTGGTGTCGCCGACGATGCGCGGCAAAGGCGGCTGGCCCGGGCCGGTCTCCCGGCGAGCCTGATCGAGCCGATCCGCTTCGCTTTCAGCGGCGATGAGCACCCGTCTGGGACCACGACCCTCCGCGAGATCCTGCCGACGGCCGTGGCCGCGGTGCTTGTGCTGCTCGCGCTGCTGACGGCGACCGGCGCCTTCTATCCGGCGATCGACGCGATCGCCGGCGAGAAGGAGCGGGGCACGATCGAGACGCTCCTGATCGCTCCCTGCACGGCATTCGACACGGTGTGCGGTAAGTTCCTGGCGGTGTTCGCCGTCACGCTCGCCACGCTGCTGGCCAACGTGCTGTCGATCGCCCTGACATCCTCCGTGCTGGTGCGGCTGCTGCCGCTGGGGCCGGGCAGCGGCCTGCATGCCGGTGGTGCGGCCGCCTGCATCGCAGTCACGCTCGTGGCCTATCTCGGCGTGGCAGCGGTCGCCGCGGCGCTCTGCCTGGCGGTGACGGCGGCAGCGAAGAGCGCGAAGGAGGCCCAGAACACGCTCACGCCCGTGGTGATGCTGATCGCCGCGCTGGCAGCATCGGCGCTCCTCCCGGCGGCCGAGACCCGCCGCTGGCTGCCGGTGGTGCCCTTCGCTGGACAGGTGGCTGTCGCGCGGGCGTCACTCGGGGCCTTCGGCGATCGATCGGCAGCCGACGAACGCACCGCGGCCCACGAGGCGGCCGAGCCGTCGGGCATCGCCTTCGGTCTGACCGCGTCGCTTCTCTCGTCGGCCCTGCTCACCTGGCTGCTCCTGCAACTCACCGCGGGCCTCGTCTCCGACGAGGAGATCCTGTTTCGCGGTCCCGACGCCGCCGGCGGCGGGATCCGCCGCCCCGTGCCGCGGACGGTGCCGTCGATCGGACAGGGCTTCGCCGCCACACTCGCCGGGTTCGCGGCGCTCTGGTACTCACAGGCCTTCAGTCCGCATGAGTTCGTGCCGGCGCTGCTCGTCCAGCAGGCCTGCGCGGTGCTCCTCCCGCTGACCGCGATCGCATGGTGGCAGCGGATCGACGCCCGCGCGACCTTTTCGCTTCGCTGGCCGGGAGCGGCGCCGAGCGGCCTCGCGGCCACCGTCGTGGCAGCCATCCTGCTCGGAGTCGGGCTGTTTCTCGCCGGTGCCGCGGCGGCGCTCGCCGTCTGGGGAGGCGACGTCTCCGAGGAGGCACGAAACCTCGCCGAGCGGCTCGTCGATCTGGTCCGCAGCGCGGCCGCCTGGCAGGGGGTGCTGCTGCTGGCGGTGATGCCGGCCGTCTGCGAGGAGCTCCTCTTTCGCGGCTGGCTGCTCTCGGCGTTTGCCGGAGAGCGGCCCGCGGCCAAGCGGGCGGCCGCCGCGGTGGTCGTGCAGGCCGCCGCGTTTGCGGCCTTCCACCTGCTGCCCGAGCGGATGCCCCAGACCTTCGTGCTCGGGCTCGTGCTGGGCTGGCTGACGCTCGCCACGCGGAGCATCCTGCCGGCCATGATCGCCCACGCGGCCCACAATGCGACTCCGGTCGTGCTGATCGCCACCGCGAAGGCCGACGACCTCGAGGCGCTCGAGGCCGGAGGATCGGCGGCGCTTCCCCCCTGGGTGATCGCCGCCGCGATAGGATGTCTCGTCGCTGGCGGGCTGCTGCTGGCGGCCGTTCGCGTGGGACGACAGGCGAGGGAGCAATGACCCTGAACCATGGATGGGGCATCTGGCGGGCGGTGATCAGCGGCGTTGCCGTGGGGCTCGCGATGGCCGCCGCGCAGGATGGTCTCCGGGCCGAAGCCGAGCCTCTGACGCCGGCTCCGCGGTTGCTGAAGGTCGGGGTCACGCCGATCGCCTCGGTCGTCGACTGGAAGGGCGACCGGCCCACCGGGGCCATGATCAGCATCTGGGAGGAACTCACGCGACGGCTGGGAGTGAACTCGGAATACGTCCGCGGAAAGACCTTCGTGGACCTGATGGACATGGTCCGCGACGGCCGGGCCGACGTCGCCCTCGGTCCCTTGGCCATCACCGAGGAACGGGAAAAGACGTTCGATCTCACGCATCCCGTGTTCCACTCCGGCATGCGGATCGCGGTCCGGCAGCGCAACGAAGGCGGTCTGATGCCCGCCATCCGGTCGATGCTCTCCTGGAGGCTCGCCCAACTCGTCGGGCTGGTGCTGGCGCTCGCCCTGCTCTCCGGCCATCTGCTCTGGTGGTTCGAGAAATCCCACAACCCGCGGTCGTTCCCCCCGCAGTATCCCCGCGGGGTGATCGAGGCCATGTGGTGGATCGCTTCGACGATCGTGACGGGCGGCTGCGACGACAAGCATGTCGACGGCCCCATGGGGCGGACGCTCGCCTTCGCCTGGATGATCGGCGGCATCGGCCTGATCGCCACCTTTACCAGCGTGCTCACCGCCACGATGACCGCGGAGAAGGTCTCGGGGCAGATCGACGGCCCCCGGGACCTCGCGGGCCGGACGGCCGGTTGCCAGACGGCGGCGGTCACGGTGCAGTGCATCCGGCAGCGCGGCGGATACCCGCAGGAGTATGAGACGATCCACGAGGCGCTCGCCGCGCTCTCGCTCGGGCTGGTCGATGCGGTCGTCAGCGAGGCCGAGACCCTGATGTACGCGATCAACGAGTCAGGCCGCGGCGGCGTCAAGATCGTGGGCCCGATGTTCGACGCCTTCGACTACGGCATCGGGCTGCCGAACGGCAGTCCGCTCCGTGAGAATCTCAACACGGCGATCCTCCGGATGCGGGAAGACGGCAGCCTCGCCCGGATCAAGGAATCCTGGCTCGGCACCCACGAGTGAACGACCGGAGGCGTTTTTTCTCATCGCCGGCGGAGGTCATCCGCCCAGCGATTCTTCCAGTGCCGCGAGCCGGTCACGGAGGGCGGTCACGTCCCGCTCCAGTTCGGCGATCCGAGACTCGAGGGCGAGAATAGCCTGTGGCCGTCCCCGGGAGCCGTCGTCCCGGGAAGCCACCGGGGCGTCGGTGGCCGCGGGGCACGGCGAAGCCTCCGCTGGTGACGCCGCCTCGGCTGCCGGAGCCGACCCAGCCGCGGCGGCCATGAGGCCGAGTTCGGCCCGCACCTTGTCGAGTTTCTCCTGGGGCAGGAGGCCGTGGGTGAGCATCCGGCCACGGCCCGGCGGCGACAGCCAGATCACGAGCCCCTTCTCGGCGAGCCTGTCGAGGTGACCGCGGAGCACGTCGAGGTCGGGGATCGGGTCCATGCGGCTGGCGCGGCCGCGGAGATCCCCCTCGGTCTGCTCGCCCCGGAGCAGGAGCTCGCCCATGATGGCCAGTTCCTCCTTGCCGACGCCCAGCCACTCGTAGGCCAGGTGGCGATATCGCGGCAGCCTTCCGCTGCCGAAGACCTCCGCCGCGGCCCCGCACTTCCGCAGGCCCTCGAGCGCCCGCGCCACCTGCTCCTCGTCGACCGTCATCACCGGATCGCG
>Ga0075471_10000297_pt1 | contig 28845 bp, 26 predicted proteins | sample DEB19_08_DNA_2_FD_74787 | JGI IMG/M metagenome (GOLD analysis project Ga0075471, IMG submission 74787) | Aqueous microbial communities from the Delaware River and Bay under freshwater to marine salinity gradient to study organic matter... | ecosystem: Environmental > Aquatic > Marine > Coastal ...
CGGCTTGCGCGCCGCCGGTCGCGACGAGTTGATTCCGAATCTGGTGTCACCCGGAGCGTCTTTGCTCTTCGCCGAGCCACCGTTACCCGATGACGTTGCCCGAGACCTGCGCGATCTGTATCTGCTCGGTCAACCGGTGGGCGTGTATTCCGTCGCTCCGGGCACCGACGTGTCGTCGCTAGGGTGATCACGTGTCGGTTGTCGTCGTTCTTCCCACCTACAACGAGGCGCAGAACATCGAGCGACTCCTCGGTGCTCTCGGAGCGGCGGTTCCGGCCGCGACACTGTTGGTCGTCGACGATGCGAGTCCGGACGGAACCGGGCGCATTGCCGATGCTTGCGCGGCCGAGTCTTCGCGAATCACGGTGATTCATCGCGCCGGCAAAGAGGGTTTGGGCAGCGCGTACCGACACGGTTTCGCGTGGGCGCTCGAACACGGCTTCGACGTGGTGGTCTCGATGGACTCCGACTTCTCTCACGACCCGGCGACGGTCCCCGCGCTCGTGGCCGCCGTGGAGGCCGGGGCCGATGCCGTTGTCGGGTCGCGTTACGTGGCGGGTGGCGGAACCCGCGATTGGCCGCTCCATCGTCGGTTGTTGTCACGTTGGGGCAACCTCTACACCGGTTGGATCCTCGGGGTCGCGGTTCGCGACTGCACCTCGGGCTTTCGCGCCTATCGGGGGAGTGCCTTGGCGGCCATCGCCCCTCAGACCACCCGAGCCGAGGGCTACGCCTTCCTCACCGAGCTGGTGCTCCGACTTCATCGTCGTGGCTCACGAATCGTCGAGGTTCCGATCACGTTCGTCGACCGTCGTTATGGCACGTCCAAGATGTCGAGTCGGATCATCGCCGAGTCGATGCTTCTCGTGACCCGATGGGGGATCACCGGCCGCTTGGCCGCGACACGGGAGAAGATCGGGCGGTTCAGCGGGCGACGAGCGTCCTGACGCGTTCGCCGAGAGCCGAGTAACGAAGGATGCAGTAGACCGCGCGAACTCCGTCGCGCCAGCCGATCTTCTTGCCTTCGGCGTACGTACGACCCGAGTACGAGATTCCGACTTCGAAGATGCGATGTCGACCACGCGCGAGTTTGGCGGTGATCTCGGGTTCGAACCCGAAGCGATCCTCTTCGATCCGGATCTGCTGGATGACCTCGCGACGGAAGCACTTGTAGCAAGTCTCCATGTCGGTGAGGTTCAGATCGGTGAACATGTTGGACAGGAGGGTCAGGAAGCGATTCCCCATGCTGTGCCAGAAATAGAGCACGCGGTGCGGGCGACCGGAGAGGAACCTCGAGCCGAACACGACATCGGCGCGATCGTCGAGTAGCGGCTCGAGCAGGACCCCGTATTCGCCCGGGTCGTATTCGAGATCGGCGTCCTGCACCACCACGAAATCGGCCGTGGCGTGCGCGAAGCCGGTGCGAAGAGCAGCACCCTTACCCTGGTTGGCTCGATGGAGGACGACCGTGACCCGAGGGTCGTCGAGCGTGGCCAGGATCTCTCGCGAGCGATCCTTGGAGCCGTCGTCGACCACGATCACCTGGGCGACCCATGGAGATTCGAGTACCTGACCGACGAGTGTTCGGATGGTCGCCTCCTCGTTGTAACACGGGACGACGACGCTCAGGCAGGGGCGCGTGCTCACGAGGTTGGGAGGTTATCCCTCGGCGCCGGCGACCAACTGCCGGCGGTCAGTAGCAACACTCCGGCGAGGAGCGGCCGATGGCCTCTCTCGAACACCGACGGCCAGCCGAAGCCGGGTGCGGCACCGGTGCGGATCTGCTGGGCGAACAAGAAGAGCAGAGACACGGTGATCAGCACCGAACCGAGAGTCTGAAGGACGGGTCGGCCGAATCGTCGCGCGCCACGGGAAGCCGTGAGAGCGACGATCAACGTGATCGCACCCCATGATGGGGTGACGACCAGACCGACGACGAGCGCCACGAACCACGGTGGAATCGCGCGTCCATCGAAAGTTGTTCCGGGTGCGACGACGGTCTTTCGTCGTCGTGTGAACAGCAAGCTCGCGCAGAACACGATGGAGATCAGAGTGATGGTCAGGCCCGCCCAGACGATTCGCTGTGGCATCCACTGGGCGCTGAAGCGGGCACCTTCGGTGGTCGGGTCGAGTTGCCACAGGTTGCGTCCGCCCAGACTCGGGATCGGATCGGTCAGTTCCGAGCCCCCGAGTTCCCCTCGCCAGCCGACGTTCCATCCGTCGGCCGTCTCGAGCCAACAACTCCGTGCACACGAGGGAACGACCGCCGTCCGGCGATCCCGACTCGTCGTCGATTCGGTCGCCGCGAAAGAAGATCCGGTGTTCGGGAAACTTCCGATGAGAACGCGGTCGAAGACGAGTCCGCTGGTGCGGGAGTTCGTCCTCAGAACGTGGGTCCCGGCGGCGATGGCGAGTTCGTTCTCACAGGCCACCAACAGAGTCCGGTCATCAGTTGTCTCGAGCACACGCAGCGGGATCGGGCGATCGTCGAGCGTCACCAAGTCGTCGAGACAGCGATCGGGGGGTGACGATGCGCCGTCGACACGCGCTTCGATCAACAGCGGGAACGAATCGTCGGCGACAACTTGGAACTCGCGATTGATCTCCCTTTCGGGATCGTGGCGCCAGTCGTCGAAAGGGTCCACGGTCAGACGGGTGAAGACGAAACTGGTCTTGCCACCGGCACCGGTGGGTGTTGTTGGAACACGCACGACCTCGGTTCGGCGAAGTTCGACCGGCAGAACCTCGGCGAAGCCGACTGGACCTCGGTCCTCCGGATCGGAAACAGCGGCGATTCGTAGATCGACCCGACCCGCCGGTGCGGGCAACGGGATCGACTGTCCGGGGGCGATCTTGGCCTCGGGACCGACAGCCGTCGACGTCCACTTCCCGCGATCGACGCGGATGTCGACTCGGGTGATCTCGTTCTCGTCGGAATCGTCGGGGAGGAGCAATCGGAGTTCGTCGATGGAGGTCGCGTCACTGGTGACGGTCAGGACCTCGCCGATGGGCGAACCGCGGCCGGTCGTCTTCCACGCCGTCGACGAGTCTCCGTCGAGGGCCATGGTCGGTCGGAATTCCGGCCAGTACCGGAGCTCGGTGCCGTACGAGGTGGCCACTGCCTCGATCGACTCCGGACGCACGATGGTCTGATCGTCGATCGTCGCTGACGGGAAAACCGGTAGGCGCTGATCGAAGAGATCGGAGCGACTCACCACACCGCTGAGCGGTTCGGTCGCTCCCCAGACTTCCTGTGAACCGCGCCAGTGATGAGCGCGTCGCCGATTGGAGTCGGTGACGATCACCTGTGGCGCCGCTTCGACGACGGAAGCCCGATCGACATCGGGCACCCCGGCCAAGGGAATCAACACGTGTGAGCCGTCGATCACTCCGGCCGCGGCGAGATCGACCGTTCCGGTTCCATCGCCGAGAACGACCGAGGGCGACTCGGCGAGACGAACGGTGGAGGCTGCATCGCGCACTTCGTAAACGACGATCTCGGGAAGAACCTCCGGTGGGAATGCGCCTCGATCGTCGTCGGCGTCGGGGCGGGGATCGAGGTTGATCGAAGGATCCCCGAAGTCGGCCACGCGCACGAGATCGGGCGGGTCGTCACCGATCATCGACGCCGTTCGTTCGGGTCGAACGGTGCCGAAGCGTTCGTACTGCCACGAGTTGACGACCATCACGGTGTCGGCGCCGAGGAGGCGGGCGACGGGTGCGATCATCTCGGGTCGCGCACGACCTTCCTGAAACGCGTCGTCGACGGCGTAGAGCAGGTCGTCGAAGGGCGCGCTACCGAGCGGAAGCCAGTCCCTCGTGATCAAGGGCTTACGCGTGAGACCGGGCAATATCGGATCGACGGTGTAGCCCCATCGGTAGGCCGCCGACTCGGCGCCGGGAAGAAGGAGAACCGAGCCGGTGAGACCTTCGTCGAATCGACGATCGAGGTAATCGGCCGCTTCACGCCACGCCGACGGAATCGATTCGGGTCGACTCACATCGGGGTCGATCAGGCGTCCACCGACCAGCGCGGGGAGGTTGACGATCGCGAGCGACACCGTGAGCGCCGTCGCCGCCAACGCCTGAGACTTGCCCCTGCGGACGAGCGAGCGGCGGCCAACGAGTGACTCGATGGAACGCGCGGCGCCGAAGGCGAGGCTCAGGACCACGAGGGGCACGGCGCGAGTCGAAGAGCGCAGGGCGAGGCTGAGAGCGCTCGTCGGATGATCGACGGCGAGACGCCACAGCGGTGAGGGATCGTCGAAGGGGTGGGCGCCCACGGCGAGGATCAGACCCGCAGCCAGGGTGACGAGAAGTGGTCGGCGGATCCGGATCGGTGCGCGGACGAGACCGATGAGACCGAGCGCGAGCACTGCGACTCCGGCGGCCATGACCAGACGATGTCCTTGGTAGGGCTCAGCGGCTGACGTGAGTTCGACGACTCCGTTACGGTCGTAGAAGAGCCAGTAGCCCAGGCCGCGAAGAACCTCGGTGCTCGTCGAGGTGGCGGCCGTGGAAGGCAGAGCCTCGCTGTACGAGAGCACGGCGGCGCCGTACTTGCCTTGAACCGCGAGGCCGGCGATCCACCACGCGCTTACGGCCAGCGTCAAGCCGCCGAGGGCGGCCAGGCCACGGGTGAGGGTCCGACGGCCACGCGTCCGGACCTCGTGGACGAAAAAGATGATCGGTGCCGGCGCGATCATCAAGAGCGCGGTGGCGTTGAGTCCGCCGGTCGAGAGGATGAGAAGTCCGAAGACTCCCAGCAGGCGTCGATCGCCCGATCGCGCGTAACCGATGACGGTGTGAATGATCCACGGCAGGAGGCTCCAGGGCAGGAGGAGTGCCGATGTGCGAGAGATGTAGGGCAGTACGTAGGGCGTGAGTTGGTAAAGAATCCCGACGAGTCCAGCCACGAGCATCGGCTGATCGAGGGTTCGGGCGAGTCGACGCGCTCCGAGGCCGGCGAGCAGCAGAAGGCTTCCGAGCCAGAGACGTTGGGCGATCCAGTCGGGACAACCGATCCAGTCGAAGAACGCGTAGAAGGGGCCGGTGGGCCACAGGTAGCCGACGTTCTGATGGGGGACCCAGCCACCGAGTTGACGCGCATCCCATGACCAGATCGAATCGCTGATGAGCCGGCCCGGATCGAGATACAGATAGAGCTTGGTGTCGGCGGCGAGTCGGCCCGGGGCCGACAACAGAAGTGGCACGTACGCGAGGAGTGCGAGGAGCAGAACGTGGGCCCGACCGACGGGCGAGGGGTTCGGCGCGTCGCTCTCGTTCATCAGGGAATCGCTCCGTACACGCCGTACAGACCGGTGAGGGCCACGAGCCCGGCCCCGCACGTGGCGAGAACGTAGGGCCACCACTCGCGGCGACGGGGCTCGTCGAGCCACACGGCGGCGGTGATGAAGAGAGGGAACGCGGTGAACAGGAACCGCGGTCGTGCGGTGACGGTGGCCGGAAGGAGCATGAGGGCCACGATCACTGCCGAATAGGCGACGGCGATCAGGGGAAGTCGTCGTCGCCAGGCGATCCAGACGAGGAGAATCGTGCACAGGAACGACACCGCGGTGATGAGATCGGTGGGGGACTGCAGTGGCTTGGTGAAGGCTTCGAGAGTGTTGCGCAGTGCGGTGAGGCCGAAACTCGCGCCTTCTTTCCATGCCTCACCCTGAACGCGGAACCACACGCGCGATTCGCCGGTGTGATGGTCGATCCAGTACTGGAACGCGCCGAATCCGATCGGCGCGAGCAGTGGAGCCACGAAGGGCGAGAGCCGACGTTCACGTCGGAAGGCGATCAGGGCTGCCACCAGACACGCGATCACGAGTGCGACTCCGTTGGGTCTGGTGGCGGTGCCGAGTCCGGCGAGGAGGCCGGCGATGATCCATTTCTCACGCACGAGGGCGAGTAGACATCCGGCCGCCAGAGCGAGGAGCAGTGCTTCGCTGTAGGCGAACGACAGCACGAAACTGCCGGGGAAGAGTGCCACGAGGACCATGGCGTTGCGGGCCACGCGCTCACCGAACCAATGCCGGGCGAGCAGGCCGACGAGGAGCACGAAGATCGCGCCGAGTAGGAGGTTCACCACGAGCGCGGCGAAGGTGTCGCCGCCCGGGAGGATCCGATCGACGAAGCGCACCAGACTCGGATAGGCAGGAAAGAACGCGACCCGCGCCTCGGGATCGTCGTAGGTGATCGCCTGGGGCACGAAATCGGGGTAACCACGACGGATGATGCGCATGTACCAGATGCCGTCCCACGAGGTCAGGACATCGAGGATCATCGACGAGGCCGAGCGGGGCAGGATCGCGCTTCGAGCGTGGGGGTCGGGTCGGGTGAGGTAGCCCCAGATCAACTGTTCACGAAGCTTGTTGTCGTCAGCCCGGAGTTCGGCTCCCACGAATGCAGCACCGGCGATCACGCAGAGTCGCGACACGAGGTATGCGACACCGGCATGACGCAGTGCGAGACGCCACGCGAGCGACGTCTCGGCGGACGATTCGAGGGTGGTGTGGGAATCGGTCATACGGCGGCCACGGCGCACTGCGACGCTAACACGGTGCGTCCATCGCTACGGGTGAAGGGCAGACTGGGACGATGTCCGATGAATCGATCGTCCTCGAATGGCCGCGTTCTGGCGTGGCGCTCCTGCGTCTGAATCGTCCCGACCGCCTGAATGCCATGACCTCCGAACTCGTGAGCTCTCTCCATCGTCATCTCGACGAGTTGTCGATCGACGAACGGTGTCGGGTCGTGGTGCTCACGGGGGCCGGACGCGGATTCTGTGCGGGCCTGGATCTGGGTGGCTATGGGCTCGCTCCACACTCGGAGAACATCGGAGCGACTCAGCGGGGATTCGCGACTCAGAAACACATCGCGAGTCTCATCGGCCACATGCGCTCGATCCCGCAACCGATCATCGCCGCCGTCAACGGAGCCGCAGCCGGCGGAGGACTCGCACTCGTCCTCGCGAGTGATGTGCGATTGGGAGCGGTTTCATCGAAGTTCAACGTCGCCTTCGTCCGAATCGGATTCTCGGCTTGCGACATCGGCACGTCGTGGTTGCTACCGCGCATCGTCGGCGTGGCCCGCGCCCAGGAACTCATGCTCACCGGTCGGGTGTTCGATTCGGCCGAGGCCTACCGCATCGGGCTCCTCGTCGACGTGGTGGAAGACGACGGTCTACTGGCGACGGCTTACGCCAAAGCCGATGAGATCATGCGTAACACTCCGTTCGGTATCGCCCTCACCAAGGAGGCGATGTGGTCGGCGCTCGAGATTCCGGGCATGCAAGCGGCCATCGACCTCGAGAATCGCCAGCAGATCATGTCGAGTCACACCGAGGACGCGCGTGAATCGATGCGCGCGTTCATGGAGAAGCGTTCGCCGGTTTATCGCAATCAGTGATCAGGCCCGCACGCTGACGGGGGCATCGCCGCCGTGCAACGGGTGATGGCACGCCACGAAGTGCCCGGGTTCGACCTCGCGCATCGTGGGTTCCTCGGAACGGCAGCGGTCGCTGGCACTCGGACACCGAGGATTGAAGCGACAGCCCGACGGCGGATTCACCGGTGACGGGGGCTCGCCCTCGACGTCGATCTTGGCGACTTCCACATGGGGATCCGGCACCGGGATGGAGTCGAGGAGAACCTTGGTGTACGGATGGGCCGGTCGGGAGTACAGGTCGTCGCTCGGTCCGATCTCGCAGAACTTGCCCAGGTACATCACGGCCACTCGGTCGCTGATGTTCTTGACCACCGCGAGGTCGTGGGCGATGAAGATGAGCGTCAAACCGCGTGATCTCTTCAGATCCTCCAAGAGATTGATGACCTGCGCTTGAACGCTCACGTCGAGAGCCGAAACCGGTTCGTCACAGATGATCATTCGGGGATCGAGAACGAGTGACCGGGCGATGCTGATGCGTTGGCACTGACCGCCCGAGAACTGATGGGGGAGGCTTTCGGCCGCGCGCCGGGGGTCGATTCCGACCTCCTCGAGAACCTTGTCGACGATCGCGCCGCGCTCTTCTTTGGTGCCGCGCTTCCAGATCGTGAGCGGTTCCATGACGATGTCGCGGACCTTGCGCCGAGGATTCAACGAAGAGATCGGGTCCTGGAAGATCATCTGCACGTCGGTGCGGACTTCGCGCATGTCTTCTTTGTCGAGCGTGGTGAGTTCACGCGAATCGAAGGAAACACTTCCCGATGTCGGCTGGGGAAGCTGCATGATCGCGCGACCCGTCGTGCTCTTGCCACAGCCGGACTCGCCCACGATGCCGAGGGTTTCCCCGGGAAGGACGTCGAAGGAGATGCCCGATACGGCGTTGACCTTCAGTCCCGTCCGACCGATTCGGAACTCGACCACGAGGTCCTCGACCCGTAGAAGCGCTTGATCGGCGGGGCGGAGGTGGGCTTTGCCGGTGCCTGCCATCAGTTGTCTCCCCCGGTCGAACCGGCGCGCCGGCTGATCTCGACCTTGCGTTCGAGGTACTCGGGCGACCCGACCGGAAAGTGGCAGGCAAAGGTGTGATCGGGCGTCTCAGCGATGGTCAGCGGCGGCTCTTCGTTCCGACAGAGATCTCGGGCGTAGGCGCACCGAGGAGCGAATCGGCACCCCCCGGGCGGATTCACGAGATCGGGTGGCCGTCCGGGGATCATGGCCAGACGTGAGTGACTCGGTTGGTTCAGGCGCGGGATGCTCTGCAACAGCGCTTCGGTGTACGGCATCTTCACGTTGTCGAACAACACCTTGGTGGGTGCCCGCTCCACGACCTTGCCGCCGTACATGACGGCGATTTCGTCGGTGTATCCGGCCACGACTCCGAGGTTGTGGGTCACGAGCAACATCGACATGTTGCGGTCGTGAATCTGCTCGCTCAACAGTTCGAGAATCTGGGCCTGGACCGTCACGTCGAGCGCGGTCGTCGGCTCGTCGGCGAACAGCATGTTGGGTCCGCAGGCCATGGCGATGGCGATCATGACTCTCTGGCGCATGCCACCCGAGAGTTCGTGCGGGTACTGGTTGAGGCGACGACTCGGTTCGGGAATGCGGACGTCGCGGAAGATCTTCTCGGCCACTTCGGAAGCCTCGGCTGCGTTCATTCCGAGATGGAGGCGCAACGACTCGGTGACTTGCTTGCCCACCTTCATGACCGGATTCAGCGACGTCATCGGATCCTGGAAGATCATCGCCATCTCCCGACCCCAGACACTGCGCATCTCCTTGGGGGTACGGTTGCCGATCTCCTCGCCTCGGTAACGGACCGAACCCTCACGGATCACGCCGTTGCGAGGGAGGAGTCCCATGATCGAGCGCGACAGGACGGTCTTGCCCGAGCCCGACTCGCCCACGACGCCGAGCGACTGACCCCGACGAATCTGGATCGTCACGCCATCGACGGCCCGGGCGATTCCGCGTGGTGTCCGAAAGTGGGTCTTGAGTCCCACGGTCTCGATGAAGGGTTCCGTTTCCGGCACGGTGGTGGTGTTCACAGCGTCATCTCCTTCACGTCGAAGAAGGTGCGGAGACGGTCGCCGGCGAAGTTGAGGGACAACACGGTGAGGAACAGCATCAGGATCGGGAAGAAGGAGATCCAGGGTGCCTTCTCGAGGGTCTTGGATGCGTCGGAACCGAGTTGAATCAGACCACCCCACGTGATGCCCTTTTCGACGGACAGTCCGAGGAAAGCGAGACCGCCTTCGGCCACGACGGCTACGGCCATGCCGAGCAGCGCGAGCGACGACATCGGGATCGCCACGTTGGGCAGGATCTCCTTCACGATGATGTGACGGTCCTTGGCGCCGATCTGTCGGGCGGCGAGAACGAATTCGCGTTCGGAGTACTGCAGCGTGGCGGCACGGGCGAGGCGTCCGACCGGCGCGATGCTCAGGAGGCCGAGGACGAGGGAGACCGTGAGAAGGCTGCGTTCGATCAACGACGTGAGGAGGATGGCGAGAACCAGCGAAGGGAACGACAGCAGAACCACGAACACGAAGGAACTGACGCGATCGATCCAGCTTCGGAAGTAGCCCGACATGACACCGATCGTTCCGCCGACGAGGAATCCGGCTGTGATGGCCGAGAAGCCGACGGTCAGCGAGATGCGGGCGCCATGCATGGTTCGGGCAAAGACGTCACGGGCGTCCTTGTCGGTGCCGAACCAATGCTTCCAGGATGGCGAATACGGCGGGCGACCCTGGGACGGGTCGAGGAAGTTCGCGGTCGGACTCTTCAGCGGGAGCAGCGGGGTGAAGAGGGCGATGAAGACCATCGCCCCGAGCCAACTGACGCATAGCCAGAAGCCGAAGCCGAGCTTCTTGCGCGCGACTTCCGTCTCGGCACCGGAGTTGGTGTTCGGGGTGTTCATCGGCGTACCCGCGGATCGATCAAGGTGTAGGCGAAGTCGACGAGCAGGTTGATGATGACGAAGGCGGAGGCAACGATCATCACGATGGCGAGCACGACCGGGAAGTCGTTGCGCAGCACCGACTCCACCAGAGTGGAGCCGATACCGGGGATGCGGAAGACCGTCTCGGAGACGATCGAACCTCCGATGAGCGCGCCGGTGTTCAGGCCGACGACCGTGATGAAAGAGAACAACGAAGGCCGGAGGGCATGGACGAGAAGGATGCGGGTGCGGGAGAGCCCCTTGGTCCGAGCCAGGAGGATGAAGTCCTGCTGCAAGGTCGTGATGATGTCGGTGCGCAGCAGGCGTTGATACACCGCGGCGACGGGAAGTCCGATCGTCAGGGCCGGGAGGATCATCTGGAACAGGCGACTCGAAAGAGGATCGTCGGCCACGAAGGTCAAAGGCATCCAGCCCAACTTGATGCTGAAGACGAACTTCAAGATGACGGCCAAGGCGAAGTTGGGCATGGCCACCAGAAAGAACGCGTTGAGAGTCGAGATCCGATCGGAGATCTTGCCCGCCCGTGACGCCGTGATGAGAGCCCACGGAATCGAGACGAGGATCGCGAAGAACTGGGCCATGGCCACGAGGGTCACCGTCCGCGGCAAACGCTCACTGATGACTCCCGACACCGGGGGTTGGCCGGTCGAACTGAAAGTGACTCCGAAATCGCCGCGAACGAAATCGGAGAGCCAGATGGCGTAGCGAACCGGTAGCGGGCGATCGAGGCTGAACTCCCTCTTGGCCAACTCGATCATCTTGACGCTGTCGGGGTTGTTCACATCGCCCGCGACCGGTCCGAGGATGTTGAACAAAGGGTCGCCCAGGACATTCAACGCCCCGAAGGTGAGCATGCTCACGGCAAGGAGGAGAAGAATGGCCAAGGCGACCCTTTGGACGTAGTACCTCATCTAGGTGTTTTCGGATTCCGTTTTCCGAGGCTCGCGGTTCAGCTCAGCCAGGTGGAGTGGAAGTACATCCGACCGTTGGTCGAGCACACGATGGGGCTGCCTTCGGGGGCAATTCGGTCGCACTGACCGTGGACCTTGTCGGTGTGCACCACGGCCCACGAGGAGTGGGTCATGAAGATGTAGGCGTACGAGTCGTGGATGTTCTGCACCAACTGCTGCAGGAGGCCGGTGCGCTCGTCGGGGTTCGCCGGATTGGCGATCTCCTTGATGAGGGCGTCGCGCTCTTCCGAGCAGTAACGCGGCCAGTTGAGGGAAATGCCACCGATGTTGCGGCACTCCAACCACACGCGGTCGTCACCGGGGTTCTCGGCGCCGAACTGGCGCCAACCCACGACGTTGTAGAGACCGAGAGCGGCTTCCTGGATGTGGTCAGCCTGTGACTTCTCGTCGAAGGTGACGTTGAAGAGGCTGCTCCAGTTCTCGTTGTAGAAGTCGGCGATACGGGTGGCGAGAACCGACGGACCGGACCACTGGTACTCCATGTTGACCTTGCCGTCGGTGCACAGGGCCGAGCCGTCTTCGGCCACGGGGTTCTCACCGCAGTACTCGGCGACCAGAGCCGCGGCGCCCTCGGGGTCGTTGCCTTCCTGCGTGACGTCCGGGTTGTAGTACGGGCTGTCGGGGGTGAACATCTGGTTCGCCAACTGACCCTCGCCGGCATTGAACAGGTCGTAGTAACCCTGACGATCCGTGGCCAGGGCGAGAGCCTGACGAACGCGCACGTCGTCGAACGGTGCCTTGGCGGTGTTGATCATCAAGAAGTACTCCTCGCCGTCCTCGGAGATGTCGAGGGTCAAGGAGGTGTCTTCGCGGTAGGTCTCGAACTGGTTCGTGTCGGTCGTGTGGATGATGTCGAGGTCACCGTTCAGAAGCAGTTCGGTGCGGGTGTCGGCATCCGGCACGGGGTAGAACTCGATGGCATCGAGGTACACGGGTCCGACGAGATCGGTGCCCCACCAGGCCTCGTTACGAACGAACTTGGTGACCGAGTCCTCGGTGCGACTATCGAACTGGAAAGGTCCGGTACCGACCGGCTGCTGTTCGAGCGTCGGATCGGCCGCCAACGCGTCGAGCCAGGTCGGCGACGCGATGTAGCCCAACTGAGCGGTCAGGGCCGAGGGGAAGTACTGGCTCGGCTCGAGGGGCTTGAAGACCATGGTCAGATCGTCGATCTTGGCCACGGCATCGGTCTCGGGGTAGTACGGCCGGACGGCCAAGCCCACCAACGGGTCGTTGCGAGTGATCTCGAACTGCTTGATGACGGCATCGACCGTGAACGGAGTGCCGTCGTGGAAAGTGACGCCCGCCCGGAGCTTCAACGTCCACTCGGTGAAATCAGCCGACGGGGTCATGGATTCGGCCAAGTAGGGAACCACGGTGCCGTCGGCGGCGAAGGTGAACAACGGGTCGAAGACGGCCTGGGCCATCGTCAAACCGGACACGGAGAGAGCCGACGCCGTCGGGTTGAGGCCGTCGACATCTGCTTCGAGGCCGACTCGCAGGGTTCCGCCGACGACCGGTTCGCCCTCCTCCGAGGGTGCGGATGAGCCGTCGGTGGTCGCGGCCCCGTCGGATGTTGCGGGTTCGTTCGAACCATCGTCATCTCCGCCGCCTCCACAGGCGACGGTGAAGACCATGAGGCCGGCGAGCGTTGCGCTCAGGAGTCGTCCTGAACGGCGTCTACTTGATTTCACGTTTTCCCCCTTGTCGAACGGATCCGATGGATCCGTTGTGTCTTCCCCACGTAGCAGTCGGAATCAGGTGCCCCCGAGCCCCACCGACGTTCACACCGCAACTTAGTCGGTGTATCCGTCGGGTCAAGGAAGAGGGCGGATTTCGATCCGCCACACCGGGGGGTGGTGGACGACAATGTCCCATGGCCGAACCTCACCGAATTCGCGTGGAAGGGATCGAACGGCCATTGTCCGATCGGCTGTCACCCGACGGTGCATCCTTCGCCGAGGTGATGCGGCGGCACGGCGAGGCGGTCGTCGCCGGCCGGGCTCTCTATCGCGACCCCACCACCGGACTTTCGGTGTTCACCGCAGCCTTCCTCGCCGACCGGGGCTATTGCTGCGGTAGCGGGTGCCGTCATTGCCCCTATGAACCGACTGCAGGATGAGGTCGCGTCGGTCCTTGTCCACCGAGGACGTTCTCGGAGTCGGTCAACTAGGTTGAGGTCGTGGGCGAAACCCTGAAGAGAAAGCTCGTGGTGTCGTCGACGCGACCGCCCGACCTCGACACGCGACCCACCAACGACACTCTCGGCTGGGACAAGGACTCGGCCAAGGGGGAGTTGGCCAAGGTGATCGGGGAGATGGCCTTCATTCAGCACCGCTTGCTGGCCGAGGCCAAGCAGAGTCTCTTGATCGTCCTACAGGGTCGTGATGCCTCCGGCAAGGACGGACTGGTCCGCCACGTGATGACCGGCATGAACCCTGCCGGTGTCCGCGTGGTCAATTTCAAGGTCCCGGCCGGGGCCGAACGGATGCACGACTATCTCTGGCGGGTGCACGCGGCGTGTCCGGCGCGCGGTGAGGTCGGCGTCTGGAATCGCAGTCACTACGAGGACATCCTCGTGCCACGGGTGAAGAACCTGGTTCCCGAAGCGGTGTGGACCCGCCGGTACCGCCACGTGCGCGACTTCGAGCAGATGCTGGTCGACGAGGGCACGACGATCCTGAAGTTCTATTTGCACGTCTCCCACGAGGTTCAGCGGCAGCGTCTGCAGAAGCGAGTCGACAATCCCGAGAGCGCATGGAAGCACGATCCGAGCGATCTGAGCGATCGGGAACTCTGGCCCAAGTATTCCGAGGCGTACACCGACGTCCTGACCCAGACGTCACGTCCGGCGGCGCCCTGGTTCGTGGTGCCGGCCGACTTCAAGTGGGTGCGCGACCTCGCCGTGGCCAAGATCGTCCTCGAGACCCTGCGCGCCATGAATCCTCAGTTGCCCAAGCCCGACAAGTCGATGAAGGGCATCGTCGTCGTCTGACATTTCGTTCAATTACCGCAAGGTGACCGAGCGCATTCGGACGGGGTGGTGTCCGCCGTCTAAGTTCACTGACAGCGGCACAGAAGGAGAGCGGTCAGGTGACGGAGCAGCGGGAGATCATGACGTGGGAGATCTTCGGGGAAGCGTCGCGGGCATTGGCCCAGATGGTCGCCGATGACGGCTACGAGCCCGACATGATCCTGTCGATCGCCCGCGGAGGACTACTGATCGGTGGTGCACTCGGCTATTCGCTGGCCGTCAAGAACGTCTACACGATGAACGTCGAGTTCTACACGGGAGTCGACGAGCGTCTCGAAGTCCCGCGCATCCTGCCACCGGCACCCGATTTCGTCGATCTTGCCGACGCTCGCATCCTGATCGCCGACGACGTGGCCGACACCGGCCACACGTTGCGTAGCGTCCAGAAGTTCTGCGAGGGCAAGGTCGGAGAGGTTCGTACTGCGGTGCTGTACGAGAAGCCCCACTCGGTGGTTCGTTCCGATTACACGTGGAAGCACACCACGTTGTGGATCAACTTCCCGTGGAGTGACAAGGACCCGGTCGTGTCGCGCGCCGGCGCCGTTCGCGACTTCTGATCGACCGGTTTCCTTACAGCCCGATGCTCGGGTCGATGAACTCATTGGTGTAGATGTCGGCGGCCGTCAGGCCCTCCGGTACGTCGAGTCCGGCGTCACGGAGTTGCTGGAGGACTTGGTTCACTCGTTCGAGATCGAAATTGTCGATCGTGTCGTCGTCGCCGTTGCCGACCAGCCCGAGTTCCCGCTGTACGCCGGTCGAGAAGTCGGCCACGCCTTGTTCGTACACCCAGAAGGTGTCGTATTTCTCGACGGCCTCGACGATGATCCGATTGGTGCGCGAGCCATCCTTCAGATACTCGATGGACGCTCGCTGCACGATCGGTACGAGCTTGGCCAGGCACGGCGCAAGTACTTCCTTGTCGGCGGCGCGGATGGCGAGTGGCTGAGCGTAGATCTGGAACCCGGCGTCGTGGAGGAGTTGATAACTCACCGGACGACCCCACTCGGTGAACGTCTTCTCGTAGAGATAAGGCTCGGCGGAAGCGAAACCCTGTTGGGCGATACGTCCGCCTTCGGCAATGAAGCGAGCCGGTGAGCCGTCGTACGAAGGGTCGAGCTGACTCTTCTGCAAAACGCCGGTCGCCACGAAGACGTCGAGGAACGATCCGGCCGAGAAGACGTTGATCGTGATGCCCTGGCGACCGAGATCGGCGATCGACTTCACATCGGGATAAGTCTCGGGGTCCCACATGAGCATCTGCGGGTTCTTCTCGAGCGTGCCCACCACGGCGAGGGTCGCGATGGTGTCGTGATTGAAGGCGGCCGAATCGGTGTTGACGAAGCCCAGTGTGATGTCGGAGTCGGTGGCCATGGCCTCGACCACGCGGGTTCCACCGATGGCCGGGCCGCCCGCCCGGATCTGCACGTCGACACCGGTGTCGGAGCCGTCGGAATCGATCAGGCTGCCGGTGACCCGCTTGGTGTCGACGTCGATCCGGTAGTCGTCACCCAAGAGTTGGTAGACGGTTCCGTGTTCGGCCTCGGGGAACCAGTCGGTCTGGATCACGACTTGGTCCGGGCAGATGCCAGTGAGGCTTCCGGTCGCGTTCGTGCCCGACGATGGATCGGAATCGTCGCCGCCACAAGCAACGAGCGACACCAGGCCGAGCGCCAGCGTGGCGACAGTGGACGTGAAGCGATTCGAACGCGGCATCGTTCCATCATGCTCCCTTCTGGGAGATGAAACCAATCAGTTGGGCCGAGTGGATCGGTAACCTTTCATCCGATCGAGAGATCGAAGAAGGAGTCACATGTCCGATCTCTCGTTGCGTGACATCTCGCTGACCTTCCCGGACGGAACCGAGGCGATTTCGAGCGCGTCTCTCGCTGTCTCGCGGGGTGAGTTCGTGTCGATCGTGGGTCCGTCAGGTTGTGGTAAGTCGACCCTTCTGCGGATCGCTTCGGGTCTACTGACCCCGTCGAGTGGCTCGGTGACCGTCGATCATTCATCGGTGGGGTACGTCTTCCAGGATCCGACTCTTCTCCCGTGGCGGACGACTCGTCGCAACGTGGAGCTCTTGGCCGAGTTGCGGGGTGTCGACCCGACGATCAGGCATGAACGTGCGGATCGGATTCTCTCGACGGTCGGACTCCTGGAGTTCGCTGATCACCGACCGCGTACTTTGTCGGGTGGCATGAAGATGCGGGCTTCTCTGGCCCGAACCCTCATGCTCGAACCGGCGGTCTGCCTCTTCGACGAGCCCTTCGGAGCGCTCGACGAAATGACGCGCGAACGCTTGAACGGGGAATTGATCGAGATCTTCCTGGCGCAGAGGTTCGCCGGGGTCTTCGTGACCCACTCGATCAGTGAGGCCGTCTTCATGTCGTCCCGCGTGCACGTCATGTCGAGTCGGCCGGGCGTGTTGCTCGAACCGATCGAGGTGGCCTTTTCATACCCCAGGTCACCTGAACTGCGGTTCTCGCCCGAGTTCGCCGAAGTTTGTGGTCGGGTCGCCCGAACCCTGCGGGAGGCGACGTCATGACGACGAAGCCCCAGCAGTCCCGGTGGCTCCGGTTCGCGCGGGTCGTTCTGCCGCCGATGGTCGTCGGTGCCGTCATCATCGGGATCTGGTACCTGTTCTCGTACGTCGTTCTGGATTCCGATCGACGGTTCTTGCTGCGGGCGCCGCACGAAGTCGTGCGGAAGGGATTCCTCGATGGCGACAACTTCGGCGAGATCATGTCGGGACTCGCTTCGAGTTGCCGCGTCGCTCTCGTGGGCCTCCTGATCGCCACCGCGATCGGACTCGCCCTCGGGGTGTTGATGAGCCTCTCCAAGGTGCTCGAACGGGCGATCTTCCCCTACGCGGTGGTCGTGCAGGCCATGCCGGTGCTGGCCATCGTTCCCTTGGTCGGATTCTGGTTCGGCTACGGCTTCTACTCGCGGGTGTTCGTGTGTGTGCTGGTGGCGATCTTCCCGATCGTCGTCAACACGCTGTTCGGCCTCTTGTCGGCCGATTCGGGACTGCACGATCTCTTCACGCTGCACGAGGCGTCCCGCACCACACGCCTGCGGAAACTGATGTTCCCGGCGGCGTTGCCGGCCATATTCACCGGGCTTCGGATCTCGGCAGGATTGTCGGTGATCGGCGCCATCGTCGGAGACTTCTTCTTCGGCCAGGGCGAGGCCGGTATCGGTCAATTGTTGAAGAAGTACGCATCGCGTCTGCAGGGTGAGCAGTTGTTCGCGGCGGTGATCGTGTCGAGCGCACTCGGCGTCACGGTGTTCCTCGTGTTCGGGTGGCTCGCCCGAGCGGTGGTCGGTGAGTGGTCCGAGGAATCTCGCGGACGTTAGGGGTCAGTCCCGGTCCCAGATCCCGTTGATCTTGGCCACTCGGTGCAGCGCGAGAACGTCGTCGGTCATGATGCCGTCGACGCCGAGATCGATGAGACGTTGCATCTCCACCGGATCGTCGATCGTCCAGACGTGCACGGATCGCCCGGATCGCTGGGCGCGGGCGACCGAGCGTTCGGTGACGACGGGAATCGCCGCTTGGCGAACGGGCACCTGAAAACAGTGAGGTTCGGTGGGCACGGAACCACCCAGCCAGCGCGTCACCTCGATCGGACTCGCGCTCGTGCACACGGCATCACCGAGACCGGCGCGTACTCGTGACAGACGTTTGTGGCTGAAGGAGCCGATGCAGACCCGATCGAGGGCGTCGGTTCGCTTGAGCGTGGCCATGAGGGGTTCGACGCTCGCGTCGCTCTTGGCGTCGATGTTGAGCCGGGCGTCGGGGAACTCCTCGAGCAGGTCGACGAGCAGCGGGATCGGTTCGACGCCTCCCACGCGTGCGGTGGCGACATCGGTCCACTTCATGGAGTCGATGCGACCGGGGCGGCCGCAGGTGCGGTCCAGGTCCTCGTCATGGAACGCCACGAGTACGCCGTCGGTCGTGGCGTGAACGTCGGTTTCGAGGTACCGATACCCGACTTCGTATGCGTGGCGAAAGGCGGCCAGGGTGTTCTCGGGCGCATGACCGGTGCCGCCACGATGGGCGAAAGCGATGAATCCACCCCGGTGATTCGGTTCGAGGTACGGGTGGGGGCGACGACCACTTTTCACGGGATCAGTATCGTCGGTCCCATGACATCTCCCGCGACTCCCGTCATGCCGATTCCTCTCGCCGGTGAATCCTGGTCCGGATCGGGGGACGCGTTCGAGGTTCGGAACCCGTTCGACGGATCGTTGATCGGTCTCGTGCCCCGCTGCACCGAGGCCGACGTCGATCGGGCCGTGGCCACGGCTCGCCGGGCGCTCGCCAATCCGCTGCCGCTCTGGAAACGCGCGGCGATCCTCGATGCAGCTGCGGTGGCCCTGGCCAAGCGACGCGAGGAGTTCGCCCGAACGATCGCGAGTGAGGCCGCCAAGCCGATCCGCACGGCGCGCGTGGAAGTGGATCGGGCGGTGGGAACGTTCCAGTTCGCGGCCGCCGAGGCTCGCAAGTTGAGCGGTGAGGTGATTCCCCTCGATGCTCTCGCGGCCGGCGAGGGAAAGATCGGATTCACGATGCGGGTCCCGATCGGAGTCGTGGGCGCCATCGCACCTTTCAACTTCCCGCTCAATCTGGTGGTGCACAAAGTCGGACCGGCCATCGCGGCGGGTTGCCCGGTGGTACTGAAGCCGGCCAGTCAGACGCCGTTCTCGTCGATCCTTCTGGCCAACGTGCTGATCGACGAATGCGGATTGCCCGCCGAGTGGTTGCACGTCGTCACGGGTGGTGGTTCGAGCGTGGGCAATGCCCTGGTCGATCATCCCGACATCGCGCTCATCACGTTCACCGGTTCGCCGGAAGTCGGTTGGGGCATTCGGGCCCGCGCCCCCAAGAAACGAGTTGGGCTCGAACTCGGGAACAACGCGCCGGTGATCATCGAGCCCTCGGGCGACTGGCGGGGGGCGGCGGCCAAGATCCGTATCGCCGGGTTCAGTCATGCCGGTCAGTCGTGTATCTCGACCCAGCGGATCTTCGTGCACCGATCGATTGCCGAGGAATTCACCCGCGAATTGACCGAACAGGTGTCGACCCTCGTGGTGGGCGATCCGCTCGACGACGCCACGGAAGTGTCGGCCCTCATCTCGACGGCCGAGCGTGATCGGGTACACGCGTGGATCGGTGAAGCCACCGCTGGTGGCGCCCAGGTTCTCGTCGGTGGTGGATTGGATTCCGACGGCGTGCTCCGGCCGACCGTGCTGGCCGATGCCACCCCCGACATGAAGGTGTGTGCGAAGGAAGTGTTCGGCCCGGTCGTGACGCTCACCGTCTACGACGAAGTGGACGATGCCTTGCGCATGGCCAACGACAGTGACTTCGGTTTGCAGGCGGCGATCTTCACCGCCGACATCGCCACCGCCCTTCGTGCGGTTCGAACGCTCGACTACGGGGGAGTGTTGGTGAACGAAGTGCCCACGTGGCGTGCCGATCAGCAGCCCTACGGAGGTCTGCGCGACAGTGGCAACACGCGCGAGGGACCGGCTTACTCGGTGCGGGAGATGACCGAGATCAGGATGGTCGTGTTGGGCGCCTAGATGGTGCGGCCGGCACCCTTCCAGTACTCGTCCTTCAACAGGCGCTTGTAGAGCTTGCCGGTCGGGTGACGGGGGAGTTCCGGACGGAAGTCGACCGACCGCGGGCACTTCACATCGGCGAGGTGCGAGCGACAGAAAGCGATGAGATCTTTCTCGAGCGCCTTGGCGGCGGCTTCGTCGGCCGGCATGGCCTTGGGTTGGACCACGGCCTTCACCTCTTCACCGAAGTCCTCATTGGGGACTCCGAAGACCGCGACGTCGACGACCTCCGGATGAGTCACGAGGATGTTCTCGGCCTCCTGCGGATAGATGTTCACGCCGCCCGAGATGATCATGTACGCCTTGCGATCGGTGAGGTAGAGGAACCCGTCGTCGTCGAGATAACCGACGTCGCCGAGCGTGCTCCATCCTTTCGGGTGCCGCGAGCTCTTCGTCTTCTCGGGATCGTTGTGGTATTCGAACGTCGCACCACCTTCGAAGAAGATCGTGCCGCTCTCGTAACGCGGGAGTTCCTGACCGTCGTCGCCGCAGATGTGAATCGTGCAGCTGATGGGCACGCCGACCGTTCCTTCGTGGGCCAGCCACATCTCGCTGTTGCAGTAGACGAACCCGTTGCCTTCGGTGCCGGCGTAGTACTCGTGGATGATCGGTCCGAACCACTCGATCATCTGCTTCTTGACCGGGATCGGGCAGGGTGCCGCGGCATGGATCACGGTCTGAAGTGATGACACGTCGTACTTGGTTCGCACCTCCGGATCGAGTTTGAGCATCCGGACGAACATCGTCGGCACCACCTGACTGTGAGTGACGCGGTTCTTCTCGACGGCAGCCAAGTAGTCCTCGGCATCGAAGTGCTCCATCACGACGGCCGTGCAACCGACGCTCTGCGAGGCCATGGTGAAGCGAAGCGGAGCCGCGTGATACATCGGCGCCGGCGAGAGATACACGCTTTCGGGGGTGACACCGAACAGGAGTCCGAGGGTGGGCGCGACCGACGTGGCGGTGGTTTCGAGTGGTTGGGACACGAACTCGCGCGTCACACCCTTGGGTAGTCCGGTCGTGCCCGACGAGTAGAGCATGTCGGTGCCGGCGACGCGACCCGAGAGAGGTGCCGACGACTGCGCGGCCACCGCTGATTCGTAGGGCTCGTAGCCCGGGATGGTGCCGTCGAGCATCAGACGCAACTGCACCTTGGGGGTGTCGGCGACGATCTCGGCGGCTTGATCGGCCTTGTACTTCGAGGTGATGAACACCTTGGCGTTGCAATCGTTGAGGATGTACGACAACTCGGCGCTGGTCAGACGCGACGACGCCGCGGTGTAGACGACACCTGCGTATTGACAACCCCAGAGGATCTCGAGGTAACGATCGTGGTTCTCCATGCAGATCGCGACGTGATCGCCGGGCTGGAGTCCGGCCGCTCGCAGAAGTTGCGACAACCGATTGGCATCGGCATCGAGTTCGGCGAAGGTTCGGGTGTAGCCCGAGCCGGTCATGATGAGGGCGGGCTTGTCGGGGGTCGTGGCTACGTGGGCTCCCAGGAACATGAGTGCTGACAGTAGCGGCGGTACTGTCAGCCGCGTGAGGTCGTCGGGCGAATCGCCAGCGGATTGGGCGCGTTCGCAGTTCGCCGATCTGATCCGCGACCCCGAGTTCTCACTCGCCGAAGGGGCTCTGTTGATGTCGGCGGTCATCGGCCGGCGGACGGAATCGGACTTCGATCCCGTCGGCCAGTCGGCGCGCCTCGATGAACTGGCGGCACGGGTCGGGTCGCCGACCGCGTCGGGGGTTTTCGGTTCGCTCTTCATGTCCGGACGTTTCTCCGGTGATCGAACCGACTACTACTCGCTGGAGAATTCGTTGCTCGACCGGGTCGTCGAACGCGGGCTCGGGATCCCCATCTCGTTGTCGGTGATCATGATCGACGTCGCCCGAAGACTTGGCACGTCCTTGGTGGGGGTCGGTCTGCCCGGTCACTTCGTGGTCGGAGTTCCGGGTTCCGACGGAATCGAGGAGTTCTACGACCCGTTCACGCCGAGTGGCCCCTTGACGCGTGGAGGTTGTGAGGTCCTCGTTTCCCGACTAGCCGGACGGCCGATTCGACTGAACCCCGCGGTGTTCGTCGCCCAAAGTCCGGTTGCGGTGATGGAGCGCATGCTGAACAACATGAAGTCGTTTCTGGTCCGATCACAGCCGACGGCCGAAGGGGCGGCGGCCTTGAACGGCGTGATGTGGTTGCGGTCGGTTCTGCCGTCCATCGGCGGGTCGGAGACCGACGAGTGGTCACGGTTGATGGCGCCGCTCAACTGATCGCCACATCGACGTGCGATGAGGGTCCGATGTGCATCGATCGACGAGCCGGCACCAAGATGACGGTGTGATCGATCCGGTTCTCAAACGTGGTCTCGGTCAGATGATGCATGGCGTGCAGGTCGTGGCGGCGCGTCATGAAGATGTCACCCGGGCTTACACGAGTCACTGGGTCACGCAGGTGAGCTTCGCCGAGCCGATCGTGATGGCGTCGGTTTCGCCGCGACACGACACCTTTCCACTCATCGACGCTTCTGGTCGGTTCACGGTCTCGGTTCTGGCCGGTGATCAAGTGGCCGAAGGCCAGTACTTCTCGTACCCAGGAAGGAAGTTCCGGTACGTCGCCGACGAGTTCCTCGTCGATTGGGCTCACGACGACCGAGTGGATCCCGTGGTCGACCGGGCGATCGCCTGGTTGGCCTGCGACGTGATCGAGACCAAGGATCTGGTGGATCACCGTTTGTTCTTCGCCCGAGTGGCCGCGGTTCAAGGCAATCGGTTGCGGGAGTCACCCCTGACCTATTCGAGTCGCTTGGGTTGGCGGATCGCGTCGGAGAAGGCCCGTGAACCCGGACGGTCGATCCGCGACGAATTGCTGGAACGCCTGCGGGCGAGCGGAGTCGAGGTCGACGATTCCGATGAACCCGGCGACGATTTGTGACTCCTGTCGGGTGAGGGTTTCGATGGCGAACCGATGGTCGGGGGTCGGTATGTTTCGGTTTGTCGTCCTATGAAGGGGAGATCATGAGCACTGCAGTCCTGACCGCCGACGAAAAAAAGGTGAGCGAACTCGTCGATCGCCTTCTCGCCGAGTTCCCCCCCAAGGCGACCGACCCGCAGACCTTCCTTGGCGCGCAGTTCGATGCCGGACTCGCCTGGGTTCACTTCGACGAGGGTCACGGTGGTCTCGGTCTGAATCCCAAGTTGCAGCGAATGATCAACGAGCGCCTCTTTGCGGCCGGGGCTCCCAATCCGGTCGCCCGTAACCCCATCGGCCACGGCATGTGCGGACCGACCGTCGCGGTGTGGGGTAGCGCCGAACAGAAGAAGCGTTACTTGCGTCCGCTCTTCACCGGGGCCGAGGTGTGGTGTCAGTTGTTCTCCGAACCGGGATCGGGCTCCGACTTCGCCGGACTCTCGGCCAAGGGCATCAAGGACGGCGAAGAATGGGTTGTCAACGGCCAGAAGGTGTGGACCACCCTCGCCCATCTTTCGCGCTGGGGTCTCCTGATCGTCCGCACCGACCCGGAAGCGGTCAAGCACGCCGGTCTCACGGCGTTCGTCGTCGACATGCAGGCTCCCGGTGTGGAGGTTCGTCCGCTGTATCAGATCACCGGCGAGGCCGAGTTCAACGAGGTCTACTTCACCGACGTTCGGGTGCCGAACCACGAGATGCTCGGCAGCATCGGCGATGGTTGGCGAGTGTCGCTCACGACCCTCATGAACGAGCGCGTGTCGATCGGCGGCGCGATCCCGGCCAAGGGTTCGGGCCCCATTCGCGATGCGGTCAAGGTCTGGAACGCGTTGCCGGCCGACGCCAAGCACCCGGCGACCCGGGACGAGTTGATGTCGCTCTGGATTCGGGCCGAACTGCTCCGTCTCACCAACATCCGCGCGTCGCAGATGCGCAAGATGGGTGATCCCGGTCCCGAGGGCTCGATCGCCAAGCTCGCCATGGCCGAACTCAACAAGGACGTGTACTCGTTCGCCGTTTCGATGCTCGGCGCCGACGGGATGTTGTTCCCGAGCGGCTACCAGATGATCCGCCCCGAGGCCGCCATGGGTCTCGAGAATCCGCAGAAGGCTTTCCTACGTAGTCGGGCGAACTCCATCGAAGGCGGCACGAGCGAAGTGATGCGCAACATTCTCGGTGAACGAGTTCTGGGTCTGCCCGGTGACGTGCGCGTCGATCGCGATGTCTCGTGGAGCAAGGTTCCCCGCAACTAGGCGCCGGTAGCCGATAGCAGCCCGACGAACATCGCCGCGAGTGCGGCCAGAAGTCCGATGGCACCGCCGAGGGCGAGGGCGAGTTTCGATCGGCCGAGTGAGTGGATGGCCGCTGCCGTTCCGCTGGTCGCGACGAGCACCACGTGGACGAAGATCGTCACTTGGTACGACGTGGTCTGGTCGGACATCGACATGTCGAGGATGCTCCAGATGCCGGTCACCACGGCGAGTGCGAAAGCGGGCCAGGCCACACGACCGAAGGCTTGCGCGGCCACTTTGGTGCTCTCGGGGAACGACCGGCGCAGACGCGGCACCAGGCCGCCGAGGACGATCTGACCGCCGACCCAGACGCTGGCCGCGAGGACGTGAAGGAAGAGACGGACGGTGTCGGCGGTCGGGGAGAGCATGGACGAACTCTGTCAGACCGTCAGCGCGGACAGCACATCGCTCGCCGCGAGGGCGCGATCATCCACCGGCGCGCGATCGCCGAGTGATCCGCCGGCCAGAACCGTGGCCGCGGTTTCGATACTCGTCTGAAGATCGCGGAGGTTGCGCGGTGGCGGAAAGTACTCGTCTTCGTCGGTGATACGGACCTCTTCGACGCCAAGACGCGGCGCGAGGCGTCCGATCACGGCGTCCACGAGTTCCTCGGGCGCCGAAGCACCAGCGGTCACGCCGACGACTCCGGCCAGATCCCCGGGAAGTTCGTCGGCGGCGTTCACGCGATAGACCCGGCTGCAACCGGCTTCCTTGGCGAGGCGCTCGAGCGCCCGGGTGTTCGATGAGTTCGCCGAACCGATCACGACGATCGCGTCGCAACGCGGAGCCATCGACATCAGAGCCGACTGTCGATTGGTGGTGGCGAAGCACAGATCACTGCGTCCGGGTGTCCACACATCCGGGAAACGTTCGCGAACGCGCACCGCGACACCCTCCCAGTCGCGGTGCGACAGAGTGGTCTGAGCGAGCAGGGCGACCGGGTCGCCGAACTCGGGGAGTGCATCGACTTCTTCGATCGACTCGACGCGCGAGATCGAATCGGGGGCGACGGCCATCGTGCCAACTGCTTCTTCGTGTCCCTCGTGGCCCACGTAGACGATACGGAAACCTTTCCCGGCACGAACTTTGACTTCGTGGTGAACCTTGGTGACGAGCGGGCAGACCGAGTCGACCACGATCGATCCACGGCGTCGTGCCGCTTCGACGACGTCGGGAGCCGACCCATGCGCCGACAACATGATCGGACATCCCTCGGGAACTTCGGCGATGTCGTCGACGAACACCACGCCCAAACTCTGGAATCGTTCGACGACGAGCTTGTTATGAACGATCTCGTGGTAGCAGTACACCGGGCTCGGGAAGCTGCGAACCATCCACGCGAGAGCCTTGATCGCCATCTCCACGCCGGCGCAGAATCCGCGCGGTGCGGCGAGCAGAACTCGATCGACGGCCACGACCGTGAGGCTAACGAACGATCGAACGTCGACTGTTCACCGAAGGCCGACTGAGTACCTCGGTAGCCTGACCGCATGCCGGTGCGTCGATCAATGCCCGTTGTGGTGGCGGTCACACCGGATTCACCAGCCCATGTCGCCGGATTGCGAGCGGGCGACGAAATCGTGGCGATCGACGGCACCGTGCCGCGCGACATCATCGAGTGGCGTCTCCTCACCGACGCATCCGATGTGGAGATCGACTTTCGTCGTGGCGGTATCGACCACGCGGTGAGCATCGTGAAGAACGAAGGTGAGCCCCTCGGAACCGAGATCTCGAGTGCCTTGTTCGACCGCGTCCGAACCTGCGACAACCATTGCCCGTTCTGTTTCATCTACCAGTTGCCGCCGGGCCTCCGGTCAAGCCTGTACCTGAAGGACGACGACTACCGCCTCAGCTTTCTATACGGCAATTTCACGACTCTGACCCGCTTCACCGAAGCCGATCTCGAACGAATCGTGACCGAGGGTCTTTCGCCGCTGAACGTGAGCATCCACGCGACCGACCCCGCGGTTCGGATCCGACTTCTTCGCAACAAACGGGGCGGCATGAGTCTCCGCTGGTTGCGCGCACTCCTCGACAACGGAATTCGTGTGAACGGACAGATCGTGGTGTGCCCGGGGATCAACGACGGAGACGTCTTCGAGGACACCATGGTCGGGATCCTCGACCGCTATCCGGAACTCGCGCAGGTGGCCGTGGTTCCACTCGGCGTGAGCCGCTACAACTCCGAGCCGGACATGCGCGAACACACCCAGGAAGAAGCGCGGGCCATCGTCGATTCCGTCGCGGCCTGGCAGGAACGTTTCCAGTCGTTGCTCGGTCGACGCCTCGTGTACGCGTCGGACGAGTACTACTTGATGGCCGATCGCCCCTTCCCAGTCGGTGAGACCTACGACGGTTTCCCGATGCACGAGGACGGCGTCGGTATGGCCCGCACGTTCGAATGGGAGTTCACCGGACGACTCGAAGCGCCGACCGGGCCGCAGAGCGGCTTCTTCGCGTGGGTCGACGGTGCGCCGGCATCGGGTTACCGCGCGCCGCGTAATCCAGCCGGTGATACCGGACTGCGCGGTGGATGCGAGTCGGATGCCGGTACTTCCGTGCGACTGACCCGACGGGCGGCCACCAATGCCCGTATCGGAATACTGACGGGGGAGTACGGTGCTCGGGTGCTCGCTCCGCTTCTCGATCAGATCGATTCCGGAAAGGCTCGGATCATCACGGTGCGCAACGAATTCTTCGGTGGCAACACCGCGGTGGCCGGCCTCATGGTGGGTGCCGATCTCGATCGCACCTTGGCCGACGAACCCGAAGGTGACCGCTACTTGCTACCCGATGTGTGCCTTTCGGAGGGCCGGTTCCTCGACGGTCGCACCCCTGAAGATCTCTGTCGTCCGGTGGAGATCGTCCCGACCGATGGAATTGCTCTGCGTCGGATTCTCGAGGTCGGCTCATGACCGACGAAACGATCGACACGTCGGCCGAAGTCACGCTTCCGGTGGTGGTCATCGTGGGCCGTCCGAACGTGGGCAAGAGCACCTTGTTCAATCGGATCATCGGTGAACAGTCGGCGATCGTCGAGGATCGCCCGGGTGTGACCCGCGATCGCAAGGAACTGGAAGCCGAATGGCTCGGCCAGCGATTCATGCTGGTCGACACCGGAGGATGGTTGCCGCAGGGTACCGAACTCGACGCCAAAGTGAGTCGCCAGGTGGAGGCCGCCGTTCGATCGGCCGACTTGGTGCTCTTCGTCGTCGACGGATCGGTGGGGGTGACCGACGACGACGAGTCGGTGGCCAACTGGATCCGCCGGGTGAAGCCGCCCGTTCTGCTGGTGGTCAACAAAGCCGACAACGATCGGCGCGAAACCGACCGTTGGGAGTTCCTGTCGTTGGGTGTGGGGGAGCCGTACCCGGTGAGCGCGTTGCACGGACGGCGAGCCGGCGACCTGTTGGACGAGGTGTGTTCGCGTCTGCCTTTCGTCGAAGTCGAGGAGCCTGATTACGGCGATGAGCCGGTACGGGTGGGCGAGCAGAGCACGCCTCGCGTGGCGCTCGTGGGTCGCCCGAACGTGGGCAAAAGCACGCTTTTCAACCGCCTGGTCGGTGAGGACCGATCGGTGGTTCACGACATGCCCGGCACGACTCGTGACTCGATCGACACCATGATCGAGACCGATGAGGGACCGGTCATTTTCGTCGACACGGCCGGTATGCGCCGGCGATCACGTATCGACGACTCGGCCGAGTACTACTCGTTGGTTCGCGCGTTGCGATCGGTGGACGGCGCCGACATCGCCCTGTTGGTGATCGACGCGACGCAGGGGATCACCTCCCAGGATCAGCGCCTCGCCGAGCGCATCGACGCCGCCGGATGTCCGATCGTGATCGTTCTCAACAAGTGGGAACTCGTGGAGGCCGGCGAGGCCCGTACCGACGTGGAGTCGGAGGTGAAGCGCAAGTTGGCCTTCGTCGGCGATGCGCCAGTCATCAAGATCTCGGCTCTGTCGGGCAAGGGCGTGCACAAGATTCAGCCCCTCCTGACGGAGGCGATCACGCAGTACCACCGGCGCGTTCCGACCAAGGACGTCAACAAGGTTCTATCGGAGGCGCAGCAGCGGCAGCCGGCCGGTGGTGGGGCCAAGGTCATGTACGCCGTACAGGGGGCGACGGACCCGCCCACTTTCACGCTGTTCGTGAATCGCGATCTTTCCCCTCCTTATCTCCGGTACCTCGAACGTTCGATTCGTGAAGCGTTCGGCTTCGGTTCGACTCCGATCAAGTTGCGAGTTCGCCGTCGGAGCGAGTGATGCCCTACTGCGAGGAGTGCGCGAAGTACTGGACGCCCAGTGCGATGAAGACCGACGGCAGTTGTCCGAACTGCGGTCGGTCGCTCGAATCACCTCGGGTCGCGAGCACGATCCCGGGATATCGCAAGGTCACCGCCGAGAACCTCGATCTGAAGCGACTCGCCGCCGGTGATTCCGAGGAAGTGCCGAGTGCTCCCTGGCACTTCAAACTGCTGGTCGTGGCGCTTTGCCTGTATCTGGGCTGGCGGATCGTCGACCTCTTCATGTAATTCGA
>Ga0075471_10000298_pt1 | contig 28803 bp, 29 predicted proteins | sample DEB19_08_DNA_2_FD_74787 | JGI IMG/M metagenome (GOLD analysis project Ga0075471, IMG submission 74787) | Aqueous microbial communities from the Delaware River and Bay under freshwater to marine salinity gradient to study organic matter... | ecosystem: Environmental > Aquatic > Marine > Coastal ...
GAGCTTCTTCGCCTTGCGCTTGAACAGGCGCGTGGCGGGACGGATGTAGAGGTATCCGTCGTTTGCGCCGGGAACCGGGCCCTTGACGAGCAGCAGGTTCTTCTCGGCATCGATCTTGACAACATCGAGGCTGCGCACGGTGACGCGCTCGTCACCCATGTGGCCGGACATGCGCTTGCCCTTCTTGATCTTGGCGCCATGGCCACGGTCGGTGCCGTGCGAGCCGATGCCGCCCGAAGTGCGGTGCTTGCGCTCGGTGCCGTGCGTCGCGCACATGCCCTTGAAGTTGTTGCGCTTCATGTTGCCCGCGAAACCCTTGCCCTTGCTGGTGCCGACGACATCGACGTACTGCGTGCCCTCGAGGGCGCTGACGTCGATCGTCTGACCGAGCTGGAAGCCATTCGCCGTGGCGTCGTCTGCAACGCGGATCTCGCGGTGCATGCGCTTCGGCGCGCTGCCGGCCTTCGCATCGTGACCGATCATCGGGATCGTCGAGTTGCGGGCCTTCATGTCGTCGAAGGCGATCTGGACGGCGGAGTAGCCGTGGCGGTCGGCGGTCTTGACCTGCGTGACGACGCAGGGACCGGCCTCGATGACCGTGACGGGGATGTTCTTGCCATCCTCGAGGAAGAAGCGCGTCATGCCGATCTTTCGGCCGAGGATCGCGATCTTGAGGTGAGTGCTGCTCATGGTGTCAGGCTCTTTCGCTGTCCAGACTTCGCTGGCTTGGGGTTTCCGTCAGGGGTTCGCCACTCGACTCGCGGGTGGCGCACATGACGCTCGCGGGAACTGTTCCGTACGAGGCTCGGCGAGTGCTTCGCCGAACCGGACTGTCAACTAGGTTCGGCGAGTTCTTCGCCGAACCGGTTAGGCTTTGATGCGGAGGAACACACCGGCCGGCACGACGAGGCGCTGCAGCGCATCGGTGGTGCGGTGATTCCAATCCGTGATGTCGATCACGCGCTTGTGCGTCCGGATCTCGAACTGCTCGCGCGACTTCTTGTCGATGAACGGCGAACGGTTGACCGTGTAGATCTCGCGGCGCGTCGGCAGCGGGATGGGTCCCGCGACGCGTGCGCCGGTGCGCTTGGCCTGGTCGACGATCTCGCGCGCCGAAGCGTCGAGAGCTTGGTGGTCGTAGGCCTCCATGCGAATCCGGAACTTGCCGCCAGTCATTGAGTGTCGCCTCGTTCGTGTTTCTTTGCTCGTACTCGCAGCGGTGCACACCGCCGCGTTCACCTTCATCACTTGCCAACTCGCCGCGCGCGCATCGCATCGGTGCGACGCAGTGACGATCGCGCCCAACGGCGGCAAAGCCGAAGTGGCGCGAATCGGCGAAGATAGCAAATCCACCGTTGCTGTCAACGCACGAAGGAGTGCGGACTTGAGCAGATCGCGCGGATCGCGTTATGGACCACGCGCTTCGGCGCGTGATTTGAGAGCACCCGAGCGAGTCGAGGGCGTACGCCGGCGGCGGCTCCCCTACCATCCGCACCCATCATGAACAGCCGAAGCCCTTCGAACCCGATCGTGCCAACCGCAGTTGGAATCCTCGCGGTCATCGCGATCGCGGCATGGTCCGAACCGGCATCCAGCGACCTGATGTTCTCGGTCGTTCAGACCGCGAATCCAGACAAGCCGTCCGAGAACCAAGGCCTCGCGGGCGAACCGCTTGAGGCGGACGGCCTTGGATTCCGCATGCGCGTGCCGGTAGGAACAGGCGTGCGCATCGACCGCTCCCCAACCCTGAGCTATCTGCTCTCCGAGGGGACCGATGCCCCGGGGTGGCGGGTCCGCGCTGGCAACATCACCGCGTCGAAGGCCGGAACCACGCCGAAGTCCCAATGCGAGGACTACCTCGCCGACCTCCGCAAGCGCGAGCAGAAGTTCGATGTGATTTCGGATGAGCCGCGAATGGTCGCGGGTCGCGAGGGGCATCTTGTCTACCTCGGCGTCCCGCTCGAAGGCGGCGCACGCGGGATCACGGGCATGCTGGTGGTGCCGAGTGCGCGCGACACCTATCTGGTGTTCTCGATGGTGATCGGCGATGCCGAGTTCGCCCGCGCGCGCGCGCTGCTCGACCGCGCGTTCACCACGCTCGAGCTCCGCGACGCGACTGCCTCCGCGATCGAGAACACCGACCTGCTTGCGCGCGGAGCGGAGCTCGCCGCGCGCATCCGGCCCGAGACGCTGCGCGCCGCAGCCGACGACAAGCCGCGCGTCTACCGCATGTGGCGCCCGGATGACAAGGGCGGCAAGAAGGACTTTGGCTACATGGTCGTGCGCGCCCGCGAAGGTAGGCAAGGCGAGATCGACGCCTCGAAGGACGCGAAGGAACTCGCGGGCGAGGACAGCGACGAGGGCCTGCTTGCGCTGATCGACGCGCGCATCATCGTGAACGACGATCCGAACCACACCGTCGACGCGCAGAGCCGCTATTTCGTGCGCTGGGACCGCGCCAGCGAGGCATGGTCGCTGCGCACGACCGAGCGCCACAAGCGCGCGAGCCGGTCGAGCGCGCAGACGGGCATCCGCCCTGCCCCGACAGCCGGCGCGCCGCGCCCGACGCTGAAGGTCATCTCCGCGAGCCGCGACGGCATGACGCGCGAACCTGCAGAATACCCGCTGCCGCCCGTGTATTTCTCGCAGGCGGAGCTCATCGTCCTCGGCCAGTTGCTTCCGCGCGAGGCGACCTCTCCGCGCCTCGAGTTCAAGGACTACGCGTTCGACCAGCGCGACCTCAAGCTGCCGCAGCGGCGCGAGAGCTGGACGCGCATCGAGCACGGCTGGAGGCTCGAGACCCAGCAGGGCTCCGCTCCCGCGAAGATCGTGCAGGACTTCGATGACTCGGGCAGGCGCGTGCGCCGCACCGACATCGATGGATCGGTGACCGAGCTCATCGACCTCGAGGACCTGCGCGCGCTCTGGAAGGCGAAGGGCCTTCCCGTCGACTGATGCGCGCGCTCGCGACCGCGGCGATCCTCGCCACGCAGGCCGCGCTCGGCTGCGCGGCGGCCCGCCAGCACGATGTCGCAACGCCCGCGTTTTCCGCAGGTCCGCTGCGTCCGGTGACCCGGGGCGTGTCCGCCGAGGAGCTCGTGCGTGCGCCGGGCACGGTCGCGACCTATGCGGTCTTCGAGGGAAATCGCAAGGGCGCCGTGATCGAGCAGCGCGTCGAGCGCCGCGGCGAGGAACTCGTGGCGGTCGAGATGCTGCTCACGCAGGGAAAGCCCGCGGAACCCTCCGAGGAAATGCGGTTTTCGCGCGGCGCCGACGGCTCGCTCGTGCTTCGCGAAGTGGTCACGCATGCCGAGAAGTCGGCAAGCCTGTTCGACGACGGGCTGCCGTTCGCAGCCGCGCTCGCCGCCCCTTCATCGGCCCTGGAAGGCGAGAGCGCCATGCGCGTGCTCACCCTGCCCAAGCGCACGCCGCGCGGGAGCGGCCGCGCCAGCCGCAGCCTCCGCCTCGCGGGGGAATCCACCGTGTCCGTCGGCGGGGAGAAGCTCGAGGCGAGCGTCCTCGACCTCGTCTTCGACATCGAGCTCGACGTGGCGAAGGCCCACGTGACCGCGCGGCTCTATGTGGCGGAAGGACGCGGCGTCGTGGCCGAGGAACGCATCGAGGAACTCCGCGTGCTTGGAATCTTCCCGCGGAGGACCGTCGAACACACGGTGCTCACAAGCCTCGAGACCACGCCATGACCGCCGCCGCCCCGCGCATCCTCATCGCCATCCCCGTCTTCAACGAGGAGAAGTCGGTCGACCGCGTCCTCGGCGAGGTCGCGCGGCACGCAGCGGGCTTCGCCGGCGAGATCCTCGTGATCGACGACGGCTCGACCGATGCGACGCCCTCGCTTCTCGCGCGCCATCCCGTCGAGGTCATCCGCCACGGCAAGAACCGCGGCTACGGCCGCGCCATGCAGGACATGCTCGAGTGGGCCGATTTCCGCGGCTACGACTGGGTGATCTCGATGGACTGCGACGAACAGCACGAGCCCGCGAGCCTGCCCGCGTTCGTCGAGCGCATCCGCGCCGGGGCGAGCGACGTCGTCTCGGGCTCGCGCTACATGGACGAGTCGCTGCCGGGCGATCCCGCGCCTGAGGACCGGCGGCGGATCAACGCCCTGCTCACGCGCGAGCTGAACGAACGGCTGCCGCTCGGGATCACCGATGCCTTCTGCGGCTACAAGGCGTATCGCGCCACCGCGTGCGCGAACCTCGCGCTCGATGTGAACGGCTACGACTTCCCGATGCAATTCTGGGTGCAGGCGTGCGCGGCGGGCCTGCGCATCGAGGAACTCGCGGTGCGCCGCATCTATGTCGACATGACGCGCACCTTCGGAAGCGGCCTCGATGTGCCCGACCGACGCCTTGCGGTCTACCGCGAGACGATGCACCGCGAGATTCGCCGCTGCGCGCGCAGGCTGCCGGTGCGGGCGATGGACGGCATCGGATGAGCGGCGCGCGCGTGTTCGGCCGCGAACTCGCCGCATGGCGCGCGGAATCGCGCGCGGCGCTCGGGCTGCCCACCGACCGCTTCGTGGTGATGACGGGGCACCAGGCCGGCATCTGGCACGCGGGCATCTCGGAGAAATTCATCGTCGGCGCGCGGCTCGCGGCCGAGCGTGGCGGCGTGCTCGTGCATGTCGTGGTTGATCACGACCTCAACGATGCATCGCTCGTCGCGTTTCCAGCGCTCGTGCAGGGAAAGCTCGCGCGCCTCGCGCTCGAGCGCTCGCCACGCACGGGCACCGGAGCGCCGAACGCGCTGCGAAAGCCCGTGCGCACGATGCGTCCCGAGCGCGCGCACGAGGTCCCCGCAGGGATCGAGCAGGCACTCGCTGCGATCGAGCGCGCGATCGCGGCCGAGCGCACGCGCGAGAACCTCGCGATGCAGATGGCGCATGCCGCGAATGCCCTGCTTTCGCCGCGCGCGCGCGTCGATCACACGATTGCCGCAACCGCGCTCGCGGCGCTGTCATTCGCACAGGCGATGCGCGCGCACTTTCCGTCGCTTCGCGCTTCATACAACGACGCGGTGCGCGGCGAGCGCATCGGTCCGCTGGGTGAATGCGAGCTCCCCTTCTGGAAGCTCGAGCGCGCGCGCATGTCGAGGATGCCGCTCCTCGAGGGCGATTCCGCTGGCTTGTTCGCGCCGCGCGCGCTCACGCTGACCGCGATCGCGCGACTCCTGCTGTGCGATGTCTTCATCCACGGCACGGGCGGCGCGCGCTACGACCTCGCGATGGAACGCTGGATCGGCGCCTCGCTCGGCGAGGACGCGCGGGCGGCGCTCGCACCGATGCAGGTCGCGACCGCGACGAGGCGCGCGCCGCTCGGCGAGTTCGTGCCGCCGTTCGATCCGGGCGCCACTCCCGCTGCGCTGCGCGCGCTCGAGCAGGATCCATTCGGCGACGAGGGCGCGACGAAGCGCGCCCTGCTTGCGCGCATCACGGGATCTCGCGCCGAGAAGCGCGCGGCCTTCGTCGCGATGCGCCGTCGGATCGTCGAGGCTCGCGCCGCGCTGGCAGCCGAAACCGACGCGCTCCGCGCACGGATCGCCGCGAACCGCGCGGCGGCTGCAGCGCACGCGCTCGCGACCGATCGGACCTGGCCGTTTCCGCTGGCGCTCGCCTAGCGGCAAGTGCGGCGCACGCCAATTCGCAGCGACTTTCGCCTGGACCTTTCGGAAAAAGGAATTTGAGGGGTTGAAACCCCGCGGCTCATGCCTACCATCCGCGCCCCATCCGCGCTGCGGACCTGAACATATTGCCCTGGGAAGAAGAGAGCCTCGTGCCATGCATCTCCTGATTCGCGCCATCTCCGCCTATTCCGGCCCAAGCATTCTGCTTGGGGTCTTTCGCACCAAGGACCTCGCTGAGTCCGCCCGACGCGAGTATCTCGCGACCGTCATGCATGGCGGCTCGGATCCGTGGGCGGATCAGGAGAATCCCAGCTCGTCGGATCAAGACCTTGTCGTGCGATCAAACCTCGATCTGATTGGCTGCGATGCAGCCATCGACCGTGTCTTCGTCGTGGGCGCAGCCTTCTATGGCATGGGCCAGATCCTTCGGGGGTTCCTCGCGGTCGCGGGCTCGGAATCCGCAGCAGCGGAGCACGCAGCCAAGGTCGCAGCGGAGAACGCCAACGATGACTTCTTCTGCGGCACCGCAGTTTGGGCGGTTCCGCTCGACACGCTGTCGACTGATCGAGACGGCTATCCCGGCGAGAACACCTGACGCGGGTCGATCACTTCGGTCCTGAGGACCCGCAGGGCGGAGCCCACGATGAACATCAGCTACCGATCCAGCGACTGGCGCGAGCGAATCCTTTCGAATCTCGCAGAGACCCCGTTCACCATCACGATCAACGGGGAGTCGTTCCGCTGCGCATCGGTCGAGGGCTTCTGGCAAGGCCTCAAGTCAAAGGACGACCGGCGCGCGTATGTGTTCGGGCTCTCGGGACTCGCTGCGAAGAATGCAGGGCGAGGCAAGCAGTCTGCGTCGTTCGAGATCGCGGGGCTCACGATCCGCGTCGGCAGCCGCGAGCATGAGGACCTGATCAAGGAAGCCATCCGCCAGAAGGTCCTGCAGAACGAACGCGTCGCCGACGCGCTCAAGAGCAGCACGGGCGGCATCACCCACAACGTGCCAGCGCGGACGAAGCCGATCTTCAAGATGGAGAAGCTCCTTCTCGGGGTTCGCCGGGAGCTGTTCGGCCACTGAGCCGGCTGTCGCCGTCAGGCCATTTCATCGAGAAACGCCTGCGGAAGCGCGACATTGGCAGGGATCTCATGCGCGAGAAAGAGGGGCGCGATGTCCTTCGGCTGGTAGCGCGCCAGTCCACATCCGATCTGCGTCACCAGAAAGGCGAGCTGTGGGTTCTTCTCGGCGAATCGAAGGAACTTCCCGACCTGGCTCCCGATCGCCGCGAGCGGCAGGGTGCGGAGATTCCGATCCTTGGTCGGAATCCCGTACGAGCGGCCCATGAGCCCGTCTGCCTGCCCCATCCTCGCGCCGAACTTTCGGAACGCCAGCAGTGCGGCGCCCTTTGAATGGCGCCCTGCTCGATTCGAGCCGAAGACGAAGACCTCGTTTTCCCCGAGTTGCTTGATGTTGTCTGGTGCGACCTTTCGCATCGTCGTTTTCCCCTGAAAGGCGCGACGATAGGTGCAATCCGGCGAAAGATCTACGCAGCACGCAGAAATCGAGCGAAGGCGCGCACGCGGCTGCATCGTCGCGCCCATATCGCCAAAGCGAGCGAACACGCGCACCCGGCCGCCCCGCAGCGCCCGTATCGCCAAAGCGTGCGACGACGCGCACCTGGCTGCCCCGCCGCGCCCGTATCGCCAAAGCGAGCGAGGGCGCGCACGCGGCTGCATCGCAGCCGCCAGCGCGCCAAGTCGCGAGCGCTCCATCGCGCGCGCCAAGTCGCGAGCGCTTAGATAAGCGGATCAGGCCGATAGATCTTCGTCTCGAGCGCCCAGACCTTGTCGGTCCATTCGCCGCCGCCCGCGAACTCGCGCTTCGCTGCGGTGATTCCCGCCTGCGTCTTGGCGTCGAGGTTGTCGAGCTGCGCCACGAAGATCGCCTCGGGCGTCGCGGGCAGCTTCGCAGCGCCGTTCTCGAGCGTCCCGTGGTGCGAGATCAGGATGTGCTGCAGCACGCGCAGTGTCTCGCCCGGCAGCTTCTCGACCTTCGATGCGTGCGCAGCCTTGATCTGCAGCCAGACCGCGCCGCGCACGATGTGCCCGACGAGCTGCCCTTCGTTCGTGTAGCTGAATCCGCGCTCCCACTCGAGCTCGACGGTCTTGCCGAGATCGTGCGCGAACAGCGAGAACAGCACGATGTCGCGGTTGAGCGCGGGGTAGAGCAGCAGCATGCGGTCGGCAAGCTCCATCATCTGGTGGGTGTGCTCGAGCAGGCCGCCGATCCAGCCGTGGTGCACGCTCATCGCGGCGGGCGCCGTGCGGAAATCCTCCATCAGGCGCTCGTCGGACATGTACTGCTCCGCCAGCGCGCGCATGCCCGGATGCCCCATCGAGCGCAGCAGCTCGCAGACGCGCGCGAACATCGCCTCGATGTCCTTCGAGGTCGACGGCAGCAGCGCGCGCATCTCTTCGGCGGTCACCTCGCGCGCCTCGATCTGCTCGATGATGAGCTGGATCTGCCCTTGGTACGCCTGGGTCGACCCACGCAGGAACACGAAGCCCGTCGAGGTCACGGCCTCGAACTGCGACTCCTCGAAGCTCCACACGCGACCCGAGAGCTCGCCGCTGGCGTCGCGGATGATGCACTTCAGGTACGGCTTGTTCGTGCGCGTCTGCGCGAGCTGCGGATTGACGATCGAATACACGCCCTCGACATAGGTGCGGTCGCCGATCGTCGCGATGCGCTGGTGTTCATGCGGCATGCCCGCACTGTAGCGCGATGCACGCAGGCGCGGAATCGCGCGTCAGGTTGTCCTCATCGCGCGCATCGCGTCGGGCACGAGGTCTGCGATCTCGTGCGCGAGCGCGCCCGCGTCACCGTGCATGTCGCGCCAGAGGTCGCCCGCGCGTGCATGGATCTCGACGGCCAGCGCAGCGAGTGCGCCCGGCGAAAGCGTCGCATCGCGCCCGAACTGCGCGAACATCGCTGCCACCACTCCACCGAGGACATCGCCGCTTCCACCTGTCGCGAGCGCCGCATTTCCTCGGTCGCAGCGCCACACGCGCAGTCCGTCGCTCGTGACCGTGCCCGCACCCTTGAGGGCGACCACCGAGCCAAGCCGCTGCGCGAGCGCGAGTGCGGCCGCCGGGCGCGTCGCGCGCTCGACGCAGTCGATGTCAAGCGCGAGCGCATCTGCGAGCTCGCGCGCCTCGCCGGGATGCGGCGTGAACACGGCGGTTCCGCGCAAGTCGCGCGCCGCCTCCGGGTGCGAGGCGAACAGTCGGATCGCGTCGGCATCAATCACGAGGGGCTTCTCCCCGAGCGATGCGAGCCGAAGCACGACTTGTCCAGCGGCCGTGCTGCGCCCGAGCGCAGGCCCGACGACCACGGCGCTCGCCTCAAGCAGCGCGCCGTCGATGGCCTCGGCCGCCGCCGACGCGATAAGCTCGCCCGATGCATCGGTCGGCAGCGCCACCACCGTCGCCTCGGGCAGGATCGCGAGTGCCTCTGCAGCGAGTGGCGCCGGGACCGCGGCGATCGCGCGTCCCGCGCCAGCGCGGAGCGCGCCGCGCGCAGCGAGCATCGCGCCGCCGAGCATGTGCCGCGGCGCATGTGCGCAGCCGCCGACGACGAGCACCGTGCCGAAGGTTCCCTTGTGCCCGTCGCGCGCGCGCGGCGGAAGCGCGGGGATCCGCTCGAATTCAAGCGTGTTCACGGCTTCGTCTCCGAGCCGTCCTTCACGGTCACGCGGATCGCGCCGATCAGCGCGACCGCGCGCGAGAACGCCGGATCGGTCGCTCCGCCCGCGAGATCGCTCGTCGCCACGAGGATGTGCGCCGCGTGATACCCGCGGCCCTCGCCCCACACCGTCGCGTCGAAATCGACCCAGGCGAGCCCGCCGCCGCGCGGCAGTTCGACGAGCGCCTGCGTCCACAGGTGCCAGCCCCAGCCCGGTCCCGTGCCCGAGAGATCGGGCACATAAACGAGCCCGCTCGCGACGCGCGATGGAATCCCCTCGGCGCGCAGCAGCGCCGCCAGGAGCACGGCATGCTCGGTGCAGTCGCCGCTCCGTGAGCGCGCGGCCTCGCTGGCCGACCCGAACGCCGTCGCCAGGTTCTTCGCGCGCAGGTGCCGCGAGACCAGCGCCCGCAGCGCGTTCGCTCGGTCGTACGCATCCTGCTCGGGCTTCAGTTTCGCGGTCAACAGCAGCGACTTCACATCGGCGCTGTCCGAGTCGATCAGCTCGTTCGGCTTGAGCCAGCGCGGGTCGGCCGCCTCGCCCTTGAGCGGAGCGCTCCCGCGCGACAACTCGACGCCGATGCGCGCGGAGCGCGGCGAAACCCGCTCGAAACGCTGGGCGCCCTCCGACGGAAGGTCGATCAGGTCGCCCGCCGTCGACTCGATCTCGAGCGAAAGCGATTCGCGCCGCTCGTATCCCGCGATCGGCTTCGACGAGACGAAGGTTCCCGAGAGCAGGTCGAACGACGCGCGCGCGTAGCTCTCATCCGCCTGCGCGCGCGTCGCGAGCGCCGAGACGAGCTCGCCGATCCCGATCGAGGTCGAGCTCTCGACGAGCAGGCCCTTCGCGTCGTACAGCTCGCTCGAGGCGATCGGCTGCACGCTGCTGCGCGTCTCGTACTTCGAGAGCTTCAGCGGGCGCCCGAGGACCGGATGCTCGATCTCGCCCCTGCGCCGCATGGCGATCTCCGCCACCACGAAGCCCGACTGCAGGTCGAGCGTGCGGAAGCGAATCTCCTCGGCCTTCACGCTGCTGCGCGCGGCGACGAACGCAGCGACCTCCTGCGGAGTCATCCAATCGTCATCGGCGAGCTCGCGCGTCTCGCGCACCGCGCCACGCTCGAGCCGCACCTTGCGCTGCGTCTCGAAGACATAGCGCACGGGCGCGGCGCCCTTCTGGTTCACCGTGGCCTCGATGGCCTCGCCGCGCGCGCTCTCGATGAACTCGGTCGCGAGGTCGATCGCGGTCTCCTGCCCAAGCCGCACGAAGCGCATCTCGATCCGCGACGACGAGCGCACGCGGTCGCCATCCTTCTCGATCCGCTCCGTCGACCGCCCGCACGGATTTCCCGCGAGCGCCAGCGTGTAGAAGCGCTCCTCGACGAGCGTCCACTCCGCCCGCGCCCAGGCTGCGAGCGCAAGGGCGATCGCCGCGACCAGCGCGAGCGCGCGGTTCACTCCGCCGCTCCCTCGCCGTCGCCGCCCGACGGCGCCATCGACTTGAGCAGCGGGAACAGGATCACGTCGCGGATCGACGCGCTGTCGGTCATCAGCATCACCAGACGGTCGATGCCGATGCCGAGGCCGCCCGCGGGAGGCATGCCCACGCGCAGCGCCTCGACGAAGTCCTCGTCGAGCGTGCGGAAGGTCGACTCCTCGTCGTCGGCGCCCTTCAGCTGCTCGGTGAACTTCGCGAGCTGGATGTCGGGGTCGTTGAGCTCGGTGTACGCGGGACCGATCTCCATCCCGCCGATGAAGATGTCCCAGCGCTCGCAGATCGACGGATCCTTGCGGCTCGGGCGCGTGAGCGGGCTCACCGCGCTCGGGTAGTCCATCACGAAGGTCGGCTTGCACGGATCGATCAGCTTCTCCGCGGCCTCCTCGAAGACCTCGTTCACGACCAGCCAGTCGTCGAGCTTCGCCTCGTGATGCAGCCCGAGCTCGCGCGCCTTCGCGCGGACGCGCGTGAAATCGCGCATCTCGACGCCGGTCGCGCGCGCGAACAACTCCTCGAAGCGCACGCGAAAGAATGGCTTGGCGTAGTTGATGTCGAGCTCGCCCCACGGCAGAACGGGGCCGTTCGGATCGACGCGCAGCCCGGCGGCCTGGCGCTCGGCGACCATCGACACGGCGAGCTCGTGGATCAGGCTCTCGGTGAGCTCCATCATCGTCCCGTAGTCGCCGAAGGCCTCGTAGACCTCCATCGCGGTGAACTCGGGGTTGTGCGAGCGGTCGATGCCCTCATTGCGAAAATTGCGGTTGATCTCGTAGACCTTGCGCATTCCGCCGACCATGCAGCGCTTGAGGTAGAGCTCGGGCGCGATGCGCATGAAGAGCGGCATGTTCAGCGCGTTGTGGTGCGTCGTGAAGGGCCTCGCCGCCGCGCCGCCCGCGATCGGCTGCAGCACGGGCGTCTCGACCTCGAGGAATCCGCGCGCATCCATGAAGCGGCGGATGCGCGACACGATGCGCGCGCGCATCGCGAAGACCTTCGCGGTCTCTGGATTCGCGTACATGTCGACATAGCGGCGGCGATAGCGGAGTTCGGGATCGCTGAGGCCGTGCCACTTCTCCGGCGGCGCGGCCAGCGACTTCGCTCCGAGCGACACATTTGTCGACCACACGCAGACCTCGCCCTTCTGGGTGCGCCCGATCGGCCCCTCCGCGACGAGGATGTCGCCGTAGTCTGCATGCTTCGCGAGTTCCCACGCGTTGGCCTCCACCGCGGACTTCGAGATGCTCACCTGCAGGTCGCCCGTCGCATCGCGGAGGAACAGGAACACCAGCTTGCCCATGTCGCGGTGCTGCACGACGCGCCCCGCGACCTTCACGACCTCGCGCGAATCCGCAGGCACTCCTCCCGAGGCTTTCGCAGCCTTCGCACTTGCATCGAAGGCCGCATGCGCCTCCTCCGAGAACCGCGCGCGCGCATCGGCAAGCGGAAGCAGACCGTCCTCGCGCTGCCCGTACGGCTGGAACCCGAGCTCATCACGGAAGCGCTTCAGTTTCGCACGGCGCGACGCGACGATCTCGGACTCGGAAAGCGGCACGGATTCCTGCGGAGTGGACTCGGACATAAGGCGGGAATCCTATCAGGACTCGGGTTTCCCCTCCGTCCGCAGGTGGTTTTGCGCTAGGCTGCTCGGCTTCATTCAGGTTCCCCCATGTCACCCTCGACTCGACGACTCGGCATCCTCACTGGCGGCGGCGACTGCCCCGGCCTCAACGCAGTCCTCCGCGCGGTCTCGAAGACCGCGATCCTGCAGTACGGCATCGAAGTAGTCGGCATCGAGGACGGCTTCCAAGGCCTGATCGAGCACCGCGTCCGCCCGCTCGGACTCAAGGATGTCTCCGGCATCCTCACCCGCGGCGGCACGATCCTCGGCTCGAACAACAAGTGCAACCCGACGCGCTACATGACGGGCCGCAACCCCGACGGCACGCCGATCTGGGAGGATGTCACCGAGAGGTGCCTCACCACCATCGCGCGCGAGCGCCTCGATGCGCTCATCGTGATCGGCGGCGACGGAACGATGGCGTGCGCTGCACCGCTGGCGAAGGCCGGCGTGAACATCATCGGCGTGCCCAAGACGATCGACAACGACCTCGTCGGAACCGAGATCACCTTCGGCTTCCTGACCGCCGTTTCGACGGCAACCGAGGCGCTCGACCGGCTGCACTCGACGGCGGACAGCCACCACCGCGTGATGGTGTGCGAAGTCATGGGTCGCAACGCCGGCTGGATCGCGCTCACCGCGGGAGTCTGCAGCGGTTCGGATGTGATCCTGCTCCCTGAGCTGCCATTCGATCTCCGTAAGATCGCCGACGACATCGAGCGCCGCATGCGCGGGCCGGGCTTCGCCATCGTGGTCGTTGCGGAAGGCGCGCGGCCGCTGAACGGCCAGCAGGTCATCGGACGCTACGACCCCACCAGCCACGACCCGATCCGCCTCGGCGGCATCGGCAACCTCGTGGCCACCGAGATTGCGGACCTCACCGGCATCGAGACGCGCACCACGGTGCTCGGCCACATCCAGCGTGGCGGCACGCCGATCGCGGCCGACCGCATCCTCGCGACGAACTTTGGGTTCCACGCCATGGCCGTGCTTGCGAGCGGCAAGCGGAACCGCATGGTCGTCCGCGAGAACAACCTGTTCAGCGACATCGACCTGTTCGCCACCGTGGGCAAGCAGCGCCTGGTGCCGGTGGATCACCCGCTGATCGCCGCCGCCCGCGCCATCGGCACCAGCTTCGGCGACGGCGCCGGCTCGATCGTGGCAAAGCCGATCCCCGCAGCAATCTTCTAAGCCGACCGATCCGCGCCTGTCCGCGCGCCTCCAGTACGATCCGCCGCGAGGCACGAGATGGATCCCGCGATATTCCTCGACCGAGACGGCACGCTCGTCCCAGACGACGCCGATGCGGGCGTGCCCGCGCGGGTCTCTCTGCTTGACGGCGTCGCCCCCGCCCTGCGCCGGCTGCGAGACGCGGGATTCCGTCTCGTGGTCGCGACAAACCAGGGCGGCGTCGCGCGCGGGCGATTCACCGAGCATGATGTCGATGCCGTCCACGCGCGGCTCGCGGACCTCCTCGACGCACAGACTGGCCTCAAGCGGACGATCGAGCGCTTCTACTACTGCCCGTTCCATCCGAAGGGCACGGTGGCCGAGTACACGCGCGAGCACCCGTGGCGAAAGCCGAAGCCCGGCATGCTGCTCCAGGCGGCACAGGACATGGAGCTCGAGGTCGAGCGCTCGTGGCTCATCGGCGACTCGCCGCGCGACATCGCGGCGGGCCGCGCCGCAGGCCTCCGCACGATCCTCGTGTCGCGCGACAAGGCGCGCATCGCCGATGCCGCGGCCGATTACCACGCCACCACGCTGGCGGAGGCGGTCGAGGTCGTGCTGCGTCACCGTGACGAGACCACCTCGTCGGTCGCAGCTGCGCGCACGGCGGCCAGCGCGATCAGCGGAACCTCCCGCCGCAAGCGCGAGCGCGGCGGCGAGCGCATGCGCCGGAGCCTCGCCGAGCTCAGCGAGGAGATCCGTGCCCTGCGGATGCGCCGCGCAGAGACGAGCCCGATCCGCCTGGCCGCGATGGGCCTGCAGCTCATCGCGATCCTCGTGGTCGGCGTCGCCTTCCTGAACCTCTCCGACTTCGAGAACTTCGTGCGCTGGGCCGCGGCTGCCGCGATGCTCCAGCTCGTGACCATCACCATGGTCCTCTTCGACCGGCAATAGCCGGAGGCCCGAACGCCGGCGCACGGCCGGCGGTCACGCATGTCGCGCATCACGCTCCACGCCGCCCATGCGACCTCGCTCGCCGACCCCGCGCTCGCAGCGCTCATCCGAGCCTGTGCAGAGGAGACCGCGGAGCACCAGGGCGTGCCCACTCCCACGGTCGCCCTCTTCGACGACCACATCGAACTCGCCGCCGACATCCCGCAGCCGATCCTGCTCGCGGTCGCGAACGAGGTGCGGCGCGCGACGGGCCGCTGGCACCGCGCCAAGTACGGCGCGGCGCTGTGGCAGGGTGAATAACGCCATTCACGCCCTATCTCGTATGATCGCCGCGATGGATCCGACGCCGCTCCTCTGGTCGACGATGCCCGTCGCCGCCTACCTCATCGGTAGCGTGCCCACGGCGCACCTGCTCGCACGCACGCGCGGCATCGACCTCGGCACGGTGGGCAGCAGGAGCTACGGCGCGACCAATCTCGGCCGCACGCTCGGCAAGCCCTGGGGCATCGGCTGCTTCCTGCTCGACGCCACAAAGGGCGCGCTTCCGGTCCTCGCGAGCGGCTGGCTGCTCGGTGCGCTCGGCGCGGCTCCGGGCGCAGTTCCCGCCGAGACTGCGTGGTGCTGGCTCGCGGTGGGCGCCTCCGCGATCGTCGGGCACACGCTCTCGCCGTGGATCGGCTTCAAGGGCGGCAAGGGCGTCGCGACCGGCTTTGGCGCGCTCGCCGCGATGTGGCCCGTCCTCACGCTTCCCGCCGCGCTCTCGCTGGTGGTGTGGGCGGTCCTCGTGCTGATGTTCCGCATGGTCAGCCTCGCCTCGATGGTCGCGGCCGTTGTCGTGCCCTGCGCGGTGCTCGTCGCAGCGCTCTCCGCGAGCGGCATCGACAGGGTCCGCGCGGTCGTGCCGTTCCTCGCGACCAGTTCGCTCATCGCCGCCTTCGTCCTCTTCAAGCACCGCTCGAACATCGCGCGCATCCGCGCCGGCACCGAGAACAAAGTCCTGCAGAAGAAGACCGCGGACCCCGCACCCGCGGAGAGCAAGCCATGACCACCGACGCCACGCACGCCGGCTACCGATCGCCACTCGAGTCGCGCAACGCGAGCAAGGAGATGCGCGCACTCTGGAGCGAACAGCGCAAGTTCTCGACCTGGCGCCGCATCTGGCTCGCCCTCGCCGAGAGCCAGCATGAACTTGGCATGCCCGTCACCCGCGCGCAGGTCGACGCGATCCGCGCGCATCTCGACGACATCGACTTCAAGGCCGCCGCGGAGCACGAATCGCGCCTGCGCCACGATGTGATGGCGCATGTCCACACGCTCGGCGACGCAGCGCCCGAGGCGCGCGCCATCATCCATTTCGGCGCCACCAGCCAGGATGTCGTGTGCAACGCCGACACGCTGGTCCTGCGCGACGCGCTTGGGGTCATCGCGGGCAAGCTCGCGCGCGTGATCGACCGCCTCGGCGCGTTCGCGACAAGGCACCGAGCGCTGCCGACGCTCGGATTCACGCATTTCCAGCCCGCGCAGCCGACCACCGTCGGAAAGCGCGCCACGCTCTGGGCGCAGGACTTCGCCATCGCGCTCGAGCAGGTCGAGTTCGCGGCGCAGTCGCTGCGCCTGCGCGGCCTCCGAGGCGCGACGGGAACGCAGGCGTCCTACCTCGGGCTGCTCGACCGCGATCCCGCGAAGGTCGACATGCTCGAGGCGAAGTTCGCGGAGAAGCTCGGCTGGCCGAAGGACCGGCTCCTCGCCGTGTGCGGGCAGACCTACCCGCGCATCGTCGACGCGCAGATCGTCGCCGCGCTGGCGATCGCGGCAAGCGCCGTCCACAAGTGCGCGACCGACATTCGCCTGCTCGCGAACAAGAAGGAGATCGAGGAGCCGTTCGAGAAGGACCAGATCGGCTCGTCGGCAATGGCCTACAAGCGCAATCCGATGCGCTGCGAGCGCGCCTGCGGCCTGTCGCGCTTCGTGATGGGCCTCGTCAACGACCCGCTCCAGACGCACGCGACGCAGTGGCTCGAGCGCACGCTCGACGATTCGTCGAACCGCCGCCTCGTCCTGCCCGAAGCGTTCCTCGCGCTCGACGGCGCGCTCGACATCATGTCGAATGTCAGCGAGGGTCTGGTCGTGTGGGAGGCCACCGTCACCGCGAACCTCGCCGCCGAACTCCCGTTCATGGCCAGTGAGAACATCATGCTTGCCGCCACGAAGGCCGGCGCAGACCGGCAGGAGGCGCACGAGGTCATTCGCGTGCACTCGATGGCCGCCGCCGAGGAAGTCAAGCGCTTCGGCCGCCCGAACGACCTCATGCAGCGGCTCCGGAACGATCCGTTCTTCGCGAAGGTCGACCTCGAGGGCGCGCTTGACCCAGCGAGCTTCGTGGGACGCGCACCCGAGCAGACCGACCGCTTCATCGCGACTGTTGTCGACCCGGTCCGGCGCCGCTACGCGGCATCGCTTGGGGCGAAGGCCGAGCTCCGCGTCTGATCGCTCACTGCTGCGGCGGCTGGCCCTGCTGCTGCTGCCGCTGCTGGTCCTCGACGCCCTTCACCCACTGGATGAAGTCGACGCCAAGCACGCACGACGGTCCATTCGAGTTCGATGCGGTCACCACCGACACCGCGGGAATCTCGAGCGACTTCAGCCACTCGACCACGCCGCCGATGGGCGCCGACAGAGTCACCCAGAAGCCGTCCTCGATCGGGATGCGCATGCGCATCGATTCCGCGCGCGCGATCGTCGCAGTCGGGAAGACGGCAAGACTGCGGCAGGGCTTCCCGTCGGGCGCCTTCACCTCGATCATCGCGAACTGCTTGATCTGCGGCTCGGCTTCACCCTTCACGGCGCACGCGACGATGTTCCACTCGGGCAGGAACAGCAGCGACCGCGCATAGGCGATGTCGCGCGCGCGCGGCTCGGGCATCCCGCCCTTCCGCAGCATTTCGTCGGACTGCAGCACGCAGCTGTTGAAGTTCGCCAGCAGGCTCGCGTCCGACTCCGCCCGCGCCTTGAGCGCCGCAGGATCGACCTGCTCCTGTCGCTGCACTCCGCCTTTGCCGCCTTCTGCACCGCTCATGCTGCCTCCTTGGTCGTGGGGTCGCCGCCATGCTAGTCTCCGCACATGCCGATTCCGCGACTTTCGCTCGAACGCACCGCACTTCTGGTGATCGATGTGCAGGAACGACTGCTCCCGACCATCTTTGACGGGGAGCGTGTGGTCGCGAACTGCTCGGCCGCGCTCGAACTCGCAAAGGCCCTCGGGATGCCCGCAATGGTCACCGAGCAGTACACCAAGGGGCTTGGGCACAGCGCCCCTGCGATCGCCTCCGCCGCCGCGGGGCATGCGAAAATCCTCGAGAAGACCCGATTCAGCGCCCTCGTGCCCGAGGTCGACGCCCTCCTCTCCGCCCGCCGCTGCGACGATGTGCTCGTCTGCGGGGTCGAAGCCCATGTGTGCGTGCAGCAGACGGTGCTCGACCTCCTCGCCTCGGGGCGGCAGCCGTTCCTCCTGACCGACGCCATCTCAGCGGGTCGCCCCGACCAGATCGGCCCCGCATTCCGCCGGATGGAGCGCTCCGGGGCGACTCCGTCGGGGGTCCTGGGCGCCGCGTACGAACTGCTCGGCGACGCCGCCCACCCTCAATTCCGTTCGGTACTTGGGATCGTCAAGACACTTCGGGCGCCTTTGCCGCTACCTTAGCGCCGACATGATCGGACCCGCGGCGCAGCCGCGGGCGAAAGCAGCCCACTTCGGAGGTAGCCATGGAGCTCTACGAAACCCTGTGCCGTCTCGTCCGCGAGGTAGAGGATGACATGAAGAAGGCCGTCGGCGGCAACAAGGCCGCCGGCACCCGCGTCCGCAAGTCCATGCAGGAGATCAAGGACACGGCGCAGCAGATCCGCCAGCGCGTCCTTGAGATGCGTGGCACGGAGGAAGGCGGCGAGTAAGCCGCCCCGCACCCCGTGGCAAGCGCAATCCTCTTCGACTGCTCGGGGATCGACCTCTCGCAGACCATCTGCGACAGCCGTGGCCTGGACGAGTTCCTTCCCCAGACCGGACCCATGCGGCAGTGCGACCGCATCGTGTGGGTCAGCGAGAACTTCCGCCAGTGCGTGGGGATGAAGCTTGTTCGCCCCGACGAGTTCTGGTGCGAGCACCACATCAAGGGGCGCCCGCTCTTCCCAGGCGTGCTGATGATCGAGGCAAGCGCACAGTGCGCCAGTTGGCTGTTCCGCAAGCGCTTTCCAGCACTTGGCTTCCTCGGGTTCCTTCGCTGCGATGAAGCCGTCTTCCGCGGACAGGTCGTGCCGGGGGATGAGTTCGTCATCCTTGCGAACGAGATCGAGGCCAACAGCCGCCGGTTCATCTCCCAAGTCCAGGGGGTCGTGCGCGGAAAGCTCGTGTTTGAGGCGAAGATCACAGGCATGGCGATCTGACGGTCGACCGAACCCGCATGCTGCCACCGCTCCGCTTCCATGCGCTCCTGAAGATCCGCGCGTGGGGGCCGCAGCCCGGGGAGTCCCTCCTGGCTCGTCTCGGCAAGCGTGGGCTACCTCCGGCGCCCATTGGCGAATCGTGGGAGATCGCGGATCTTTCCGACTCGGTCGAGCAAGGGCAATCGACGGTCCTGGGCGGACCGCTTGCCGGGCAGACACTCCGCGAGATCCGGCTCAGGCATCGCGACGAACTGCTTGGCATCGCAACCGTTCAACCTGACGGGGCGTTTCCGCTGCTGGTCAAGTTCCTCGACGCAGCGGACAACCTCTCGCTGCAGGTCCATCCCGACGCTGCGTATGTGCGCGACCACCCCGAGTCGCACCTGAAGACAGAGGCTTGGATCGTCGTGCATGCCAAGCCGGGCGCCCGCGTCTACCGCGGACTCCGCCCGGCGACGACACCCGAGGTCCTCAGGCGCGCACTCGCCGACGGCACCGCGCTCGAGCACATGGAGTCGTTCGATGTCTCTCCTGGCGACTGCATCTACCTGCCAAGCGGCATCTGCCACGCGCTCGGTGCAGGCATCCTCGCCGCAGAGGTGCAGACCCCCAGCGACACGACCTTTCGCGTCTGGGACTGGCAGCGCAACGACCCGAAGCGGCCGCTGCACATCGAGCAGGCGTTCGCCTGCATGAAGTTCGGTGCGGCGCAGTCGGACGGGATTGCGCCCATCGTGCGGGCCACCGACGCGCCGCGACTGGAGGCCGCGGGCGTGTTGACACGCCGCCTCTGCCGCTCGCGCTACTTCTCGATCGACTCGCTCGACTGCGGGCGCGCGACGACCATTCCGTTCCGCGCCACCGGCGTGCCCGAGATCTGGATGGTGCTCGCCGGGCGCGCCCGCATCGGCGCCAAGTCCGATTCCTTCGAGGTTCCTGCGGGAAACACCGTGCTTTTGCCCGCCCATGTCGAGGAGGGCTTCATCGAGGCCGCCGCCGGGTCGATGCTGCTCAGGACGACCTGCGCGAGTCCGCTCGACCGCGCGATGTAGCACCATGCGCCTCGACGCCACCGCGCTCCACCTCTTCCTCGCGATCGCCCCGGCGATGCTCGCGCCTGTTGCGGGAGCCGAGACCTACACCTTCGAGCCCGGCGATGAATGGGCGAAGATCGGTCCGAAGCTCGTCGCGGGCGACGAAGTCGTTCTGCTCGAGGGCACGCATGTGCCTGCGCAGTTCGAGAATCTCGCAGGCGAGCCTGGCAAGCCCATCGTGATCCGCGCATCCGAGAAGACCCCGTTGGCCGAGATCGCGGCAAGGCGCGAAGGACTCCGCCTCACCAACTGCAGGCATATCCGCATCGAACGCCTGCTCGTGAAGGGCGCTCGGCGCGCGGGCATCGTGATCGATTCGATCGGCAGCGCGCGCAGCGAGGACATTGCGATCCACGACTCGGTCGTCGCGGGCGTCAGCGGGCTCGTCGAACAGTCGGGAATCCTCGTCATCTCGACCGATGGCATCGATATCCGCCGCACGCGCATCGAGAACTGCGCTGGCTCGATGATCCGCTTCGAGAACTCGAGCTCGATCACCTGCGAGCGGCTGCAGCTTCGGACGATCGACGCGGCACGCTGCGCGACGGCCCTGCTGTTCCTCGGTGACATCGACAAGGTCGATGTGAACGACGCGATCGTGTCCGGGCAGTTCGAGACCGGACTTTCGCTCGGCGCGAACGATGCGCCGCGCGCACCTCGGGAGGTGCGCGATCCCGTGCCCTTGAAGCCGAATGCTCCGCGCCCCGACTCGGGCACACCCCCGAACGCAGAGCCGACCGGAGTCCAGCCGTCCGCGATCGAACCGCGGCGCGTGCTCTTCTCGAACGGCACCTTCACCAACCTCCTGCTTTCCGGGTGCGACCGCGCGATCGAGGTCGGCAGTTCCGACAGCGCCCTGATCACGGCAACCACGGTCATCGATCCCATCGAGGAGGTGGTGCGCCTCGTCGCACCCTCGGAGGGAAAGGCGCCGCCGTCACTCCGTTTCCGGGAGAACATCGTGGTCTGGCGACCGCGGGGCCTGCGGAGGTTCGTGGATGCGCCTGAAGGCCTCGATTGCTCGAAGCTGGTATTCGGGCCCAACATCTGGTGGAGCAAGGAGTTGCCTGACGGGCTCCCCCTGCTTGGTCCGACCGAGAACCCCTTCGTGGGGACCCTCGACACACCGCAGACGACCACCCTCGACCCAGCCCTCGACACCGGTGGACGGCCCGCGACCGAGGACGCGAAGCTGTTCGGCCGCAACCTCTGATCCGCGGGCGGGAATGCGCGCCCACGGGCTGCGTCCGTCGAACCGAGTGACACCCGCCCGCAGGTCGGTCACAATCGGAGGCCAGACATGGGTCAGCCCATCACCGAGCGCGCGCTCAAGCACTGGATCGAACGGCTCACGCCGGGCCTCATCCAGGTTGCCTTCGGCATCTGCCACGACCGCCATCGCGCCGAAGAGATCGTGCAGGAGGCGTGGATACGCCTCTGGAAGTCGCCGCCGGAGGCCGGCGAGCCCGCGATCTCGAGCTGGATGCGCACGACGGTGACGAACCTGTCGATCTCTGCGATCCGTCGCAAGAAGCGCACATGGACGCTCATCGACGAGTCAGGCGCTGCGCGCGATGTGCGCGCCGAGCGCCCTGGCGAGCAACTCGCGCGTCATGAGGAGCTCGCGAAGGTGTCCGATGCGCTCGACCGCCTCGAGCCCGACAAGCGTGCCATGATCATGCTGCGTGTCCACGACGGCCTCAGCTACGAGGCGATCGCCAACCACCTTGGCGTCCCCATCGGGACCGTCATGAGCCGCCTCAACCGCGCGCGCCTTGCGCTGCTCGGCGAACTCGGCGAGCGCAACGAGGCCACCGAAGGCCGGCCCAGCGAGTTCAACATCAACAAGTTCCGCGACGCGTCGCGCTGAGGATTCCGCCATGAACCAGCACCTTCCCGAGCCGTCCCGCCCGATCGCCTGCAGCGAGCTCAAGGCGTCGCTCTCGTCGTACCTCGACGACGAGCTCACGCGCGATGAGCGCCTGCGCGCCGATACCCACCTCGTCGGCTGCGGAAAGTGCCGTGACCTCGTCGAGCGCGCCGAACAGCTCGACGACGCGCTCCGCGAGCAGTTCGCCCTCGATTTCCAGCAGGCATCCGAGGAGTTCGATGCCGAGTCCGTCGACACTGCCGCCATGCAGGCGAGCGTGCTGGCCGCGATTGGCTCGCGTCCGCGCAACCGCTGGCTTCCGCGCCTCGCGATCGCGGCAGGGCTCGCCGGAGCCGTCGTCGCAGCGATCGCCTTCTGGCGCACGGGTGACCGCGTCGATGCGCTCGCCCCGCTCGGGCCTGGTCAGTTCGCATCGAGCGGTGGCTCGGACATCCGCGCCGTCGAGCCGGTCGCACAGCCGCGCCGCGAGGCGATCGCGCTTGCGGCGCTCGACCCAGACGAGCGCCAACTCCTCTACTCGACCAGCGTGATCCTCACCAACCTCAAGCACGAGGGCTTCGAGAACAGTGCGTCAGCGACCCAACTCCGCGAGGTCGCCCGCTATGACGAACTCGTCGAGCGACTCGATGTCGTGCTGGGCAAGGTCGCGCCTGAGGACCGCGCCACGATCGCGTTCGCCCGCGAGACGATCGAGCACTTCATCGATTCCGGGACCGATCCGACCAGGATCGAGGAGATCCGGCGCGACCTGCAGCGAACCGACATCGACGCGCGGCTCACGGCGCTGAGCGACGCGTGAGTGCGGAGCGTCCAAGAAGTCGATCCGTCCGGGCAAGTTGTGCCGACAATGCACCGGCGCATGCGTCACGCCGGCGATTCCACCGAGGGAACCGCGTCGCGCGTGTATAGTCTGCCCCGCGAATGGATTCGACCCGACCCATCCCCTTCCAAGCTGCAGTCGCCTACGGCATGAAGTCGGGCGGGCACCCCCGTCTCGCGATCACGCGCGCCACCGCGACCATCCAGCCCGCCGTTGCGAAGGCCTCTGGCGCGGCGAAACTGGTCTCTGGCAAGGTCGATTCGCCGGTTTCGCGCGGTCAGGGCTTCGATGCGCCCCGCGCACCCATGCCGAACGCATCGGGCGCCCTGCAGATGTACTCACGCGCGGCAGACCGCGTGGAAGTTGCGACCGCAGCGCACCTTGGGCGCATCCTGGACACCCGCGCCTAATCCGTTCCGCCGCGGTTCCGCACCCTTTGCACGATGCGCCGCGCGCGGATATCTTCTCCCCTCCTGTGAAATTCGTCACAAGCCCCGAGGTGCGCCTCGCGGCGCGTGCGTCCGTTCATCTTTCCGTCAAGTTGGAGCCCACATGGCCAGCACTGGCACCGTCATTCAGGTCATCGGATCGACCTTCGACGCGCAGTTCCCCGAGTCGGACCTGCCCGAGATCTACAACTCCGTGCATGTGAACTTCGAGACGAAGGGTCAGAAGACGACCCTCGTCGGCGAAGTCGCCAAGCACCTCGGAGGCGGCCAGGTCCGCTGCGTTGCGCTCGCGTCGACCGACGGCGTCAAGCGTGGCGACGCGTGCGTCGACACCGGCGCACCCGTGCGCGTGCCCGTGGGCGAAGGCGTGCTTGGGCGCGTCTTCAACCTGCTCGGGCAGCCCGTGGATGAGCGCGGTCCGGTCGCTGCGACCAAGTCCTCGCCGATCCACCGTGAACCGCCCGAGTTCGTCGAGCTGAACCCGAAGACCGAGATCCTGCAGACCGGCATCAAGGTGATCGACCTCCTCTGCCCCTTCGTCCGCGGTGGCAAGATCGGTCTCTTCGGCGGTGCAGGCGTCGGCAAGACCGTCGTCATTCAGGAGATGATCGCGCGCGTCGCGCGTAACTTCGGTGGTTACTCGGTGTTCGCCGGCGTCGGCGAGCGCACCCGCGAAGGCAACGACCTCTGGCTGGAAATGCAGGAGGCCGAATACACCGACGCGAGCGGCAAGAAGATGCATGTGCTCGACAAGGTGGCGATGGTCTTCGGCCAGATGAACGAGCCGCCGGGAGCGCGTCTGCGCGTCGCGCTGTCGGCGCTGACCATGGCGGAAGAGTTCCGCGATGCGTCGGGCAAGGAGACCCTGCTCTTCGTCGACAACGTGTTCCGCTTCACCCAGGCTGGTTCCGAGGTGTCCGCGCTCCTTGGCCGTATGCCGAGCGCCGTGGGCTACCAGCCCAACCTCGCCACCGAGATGGGTGCGCTCCAGGAGCGCATCACCTCGACCCGCCAGGGCGCCATCACCTCGGTGCAGGCGATCTATGTTCCCGCAGACGACCTCACCGACCCTGCGCCGGCGACGACCTTCAGCCACCTCGACGCGTTCATCGTGCTCGAGCGCAAGATCGCCGAGAAGGGCATCTACCCCGCCGTCGATCCGCTGTCGTCGACCTCGCGCATCCTTGATCCCCAGGTCCTCGGCGAGCGCCACTACAAGTGCTCGCGCCGCGTGCAGAACATCCTGCAGCGCTACAAGGACCTCCAGGACATCATCGCCATCCTCGGTGTCGACGAACTCAGCGAAGAGGACAAGCTGACCGTGTCCCGCGCCCGCAAGATCGAGCGCTTCCTCTCGCAGCCCTTCTATGTCGGCGAGGTGTTCACCGGTCTCCCCGGCGTCACCTGCCCGCTCGAGGACACCATCGACAGCTTCGAGCGCATCTGCAACGGCGAGGGCGACGACCTGCCCGAGAGTGCCTTCATGTATGTGGGCAACCTCGCCGACGCTCGCAAGAAGGCCGAGAAGATGGCTGCGTCGGTCTGAGCGACTCCCCTTCCCCAGAGACGCCCCAATAAGTGGCTTTCAGGACCCCCGAGCGATCGGGGGTCCTTCACTTTTGACGAATCACTTTGCGTCCCGCCAACGAACGGGTAAGTTCCCGTAAGCAGCGCGGGCCTCGCTGCAGGTTTGTTTTCCCGCCTCGATCAAGGAGCGCGGAACCGTGGATGGTCGGCGGGAGTACCCGCCGAGTTCGCCGAGACCCCCGCCCCGAACAGCCCAGATTCAGGAGATCCGAATGCGCCGAGTGTTGCTTGCGACCGCTCTCATTCTTGCCGCGACCAGCCATGCGATGGCCGAGAAAGCTCCGCCGCGCGGTGGCCTCATCGAGGCGCCAGGTCACGGCATCCACGGTCAAGCGTGGGCTGCGCCCAATCCGCTTCGCCCATTGAGCGAGGTCCACGGCTTCGCGCAGATCCCTGCGCCGGTCTTTACGGTCCAGCCGCAGGACAATGACTTCTACCTCGCTGAAGACGAAGTCGTCGGCAACGGCTCTGGGCCGAAGCCGCTCCGCTTCGCGATCCCCGTCCCCATCGCCCTGAGCATGGACGATGGCGAGTGGATCAATGTCGAAGGCGGCAAGGTCTGGCGCGTCGTGCTCGCGTCGCCGAACGCCACCACCGCGCGCCTGCACCTGACCGGGCTGAATGTTCCCGCGGGCCAGGAGATGCGCCTTTCCTCTCCAGGCTGGGAGGAGACGGTGATCGGTCCGATCGAAGGCGTCGGCGAGTTCGGCACGGGCGAAGCGTGGAGCATGTCGCTCCCGACCAATGAGATCCTCGTCGAGTGGTTCGTCCCGACGGGTGCGCGCGTGAAGGAACTTCCATTCGCCGGCGCCGAGTACTACCACGGCTATCGCGAGATCTGGAAGCTCGACGCTCCCGGCGACGGCGGCATCGCTGCGGCGGGAACCTGCCATCTCGATCCGATCTGCTTCCCGACCTGGGCAAACGAGTCCAACGGCACGATTCGCCTGATCTTCAGCGGCTTCCTCTGCTCGGGCCAGCTCACCGCGACCACCGCCGCGGACGAGACCCCGTATGTGTCGACCGCGAATCACTGCATCTCGACCACCACCGACGCCAACGCCTGCCAGTTCAACTTCTTCTACCGCCGCAACACCTGTGCGGCCGCCGCGACCGCGTCGGCAGGTACCAATGTGCTGGGCAGCGACCTGACCAGCACCTACCTTGCGAGCGACTGCACGCTGCTCATGATCCGCCCGACGCTCCCCGCCAACATCTTCTGGGTCGGCTGGACGAACGCGAATGTCCCGACGAACACCCTGTCGACGGGCCTGCATCACCCGGCCGGCGACTACCAGCGCATCTCCTTCGGCGTGAAGAACGCGGCCGCGTTCAACTGCGGCGCGCCGACGACCAACTGGTCGTCGCTCTCGTGGAACCCCGCGACCCAGTACGGCGTGACCTCGACGGGCGTCACCGAAGGCGGCTCGTCGGGTAGCGCGATCTACCGCAACACCGACAAACTCATGTACGGCGTGCTCACCTGCGGCGCGAGCGCTTGCACCAACACCGCTGCGGACGACGGATACGGCCGCTGGGATGTCGCGGTGAACACCGGCGGCTTCGCGGCGCTGCTTGCAGCCGGATCCGATGACGCCCAGGAGCCGAACGACACCTGCGCGACCGCTCGCCCGGTGAGCGCGGGGACGGCCTACAACAACATGGTCGTGAAGCGCCTCGACGAGGACTGGTACGCGATTCCGCTCGGCATCGGCTCGTCGATGAGCATGAACATGACCTTCACGCACGCCAACGGCGATGTCGAGGTCCAGCTCTTCTCGGCATGCGGCGGAACCGCCGTGCTCACCCGCGCCGCCGACACCAACAACGAGGTGTTCACCTTCGCGAACACGACCACCTCGAGCACGATCTACATGCGCGTCTACCTCGGGGCCGACACGCGCAACAACTACAACTTCACCTACACGGTGACCACGCCGCCGCCAGACAACGACGACTGCGGCTTCGCCACCGCCGTGACCGTCGGCACCTATGCGTTCAACACAACGGGTGCGACCAACAGCGCCCTCGCCATCGCGGCAAGCTGCACCGACGGTGCGGGCGCCACGCTGAACAAGGATGTCTGGTTCCGCCTCGTGCCCGAGTGCAACGGCACCGCCACCGTCTCGACCTGCGGCCTCGCTGCGTTCGACACGCGTCTGGTGGTGTACTCGGATAGCGGCATCTGCCCGACGGCTGCATCGACCGTGATCGCCTGCAACGACGACGCGGCCGGCTGCGCGTCGCTCACGAGCACCGTGACATTCCCATGCACCGACGTCGGCCAGTACTTCCTGCGCATCGGCAGCAAGGCCATCGTGGGCGGGTCCGGCAGCATCACCTTCACCTGCACGCCCTCGGCGCCGCCGTGCCCGTCGGACATCGACGGCAGTGGCTCGGTGGACGGTGGCGACCTTGCGGCGCTGCTCGGCTCATGGGGCGCATGCGCGGGCTGCGCGGCCGACATCGACGGCAACGGCTCCGTCGACGGTGGCGACCTCGCGGCGCTGCTTGGGTCCTGGGGCGCCTGCCCGTAAGTGCACCACGGGCGCCTGCCCGTGAGTGCACGACGACTCGAGTTCAAATCCGCGACCGCGTGCGACCCACGCGGTCGCGGTCTTTTTCCCGCCGTTAGACTGCGCCGATGAACTCAATGCACTCGCTCGTCCTCGTCGCACTGGCCATCGCCATCTCGGGCCTGGGCCTCGCGCCTCAGGATGCGAAGAAGCCGAGTTCCCTCGTTCCCGCACCGCGCACCGACGAATGGGCCATCAAGCGCGAGGCAGAATGCATCAAGCGGGCGACGGAGAGCGCGCCCGTCCATGTCGTCTTCGTCGGCGACTCGATCACGCAGGCGTGGGAGGATCCGGGCAAGGCCGCGTGGGAGAAGCACATCGCGCCACTCGGCGCGCTCAATCTCGGCAACTCGGGCGACCGCACCGAGAATGTCCTGTGGCGGCTCGACAAGGCGCCACTGACTCGCCTGAAGGCGAAGCATGTCGTGCTCCTGATCGGCACCAACAATCTCGGACACGGAACCAGCAACGGTCAGGAGACGCTCGACGGCGTGAAGGCCGTCGCCGCAAAGCTCGCCGAGCAGTGCCCCGACGCGACCATTCACATCCTCGAGATCTTCCCGCGCGGCGAGCGCATCAACGCCATGCGCGGCGACATCTGCCAGATCAACCAGGCGCTCCGCGCGTGGGTGGCCGCGCAACAGGGCTCGAAGGTCGCGATCCACGCCATCGGCGACAGGTTCATGGGCGCCGATGGCTCGATCTCGAAGGAGCTCATGCCCGACTTCCTGCACCTGACCCCGAAGGGCTACGAGATCTGGGCTTCGTCGGTGGCGCCGCTCTTGAAGTGATCGAGCCGCCGCTCGCGCACCTCGTCGATCCGTGAGAGCGTGTCGAGCTCAAGCGAGCGCTTGGCGAAGACGATTGTGCCCGAGGCGACGCCGATCTCGAGCGCTCGGTAGCGGGCAAGCAGCACCACCACGAGGCCGACGCCGACAAGCGCGAGCGCGGGCCACTCGATGGCGGGCATGGCGAGCCCGGTCGTCATGACAATCCCCCACAGGGTTGGGCCGAACTGCCACGCGATCCCGACGAGCGTCATGGCCGCGCCACAGGCCAGCTTCCAGAGCGCCGTGCGCGACCCGAAGCCGATGCGGTCGATGCGGTCGAGGTACGCCGACTGCAGTGCGCGCGTCGAGATCGTGGCGTTCGTGACGAACACGCGGCGGTTCGTGAGCACGAGCACGCCGCGCCGCCCGATCACCGCCGCGATCATCGAGAGGCGGAACGCGTCGAGGAAGGACTGCGGCTCGACCGACTCGACCTCCTCGCCGTCGAGCTTGCGGACATTGAACCCACGGAGCGCAAGCGGCTCGATGTG
>Ga0075471_10000299_pt1 | contig 28719 bp, 35 predicted proteins | sample DEB19_08_DNA_2_FD_74787 | JGI IMG/M metagenome (GOLD analysis project Ga0075471, IMG submission 74787) | Aqueous microbial communities from the Delaware River and Bay under freshwater to marine salinity gradient to study organic matter... | ecosystem: Environmental > Aquatic > Marine > Coastal ...
GAGCAGTATCAACTGCTGCTGCACCGAAAGAAGAAGGCCGACGCGAGCGGTAAGCGCATCCGCTACAAAGACCTGACCGAAATGTGGGGCATCCGCCAGAGCGTGATCGGGACTGCCTTGCATCGCGGGATTAAGCAGTACGACTACATCTTGTGGAAACAGGGTAAGGAAAATTCCTTACAGGAGCGGCGATGAAAGTTGAACTGCAATCCGAGTGCATAACCGCCATCGTGCGTGCTGATTTGTTGTCTGTTCGCAAGCATCTGCGTGCCGATCTCAAGCGCCGCAAGGCAGGGCACAAACTGGGCATCTTCAGCAACGACAAGGACGAGGACGTTGCGGAGCTTGAGCGGCATATCGCCGCATTAGATACGGTGATTAGGTACTACACATGAAGCCTGAATTAGATGACTCTGGAGTCCGACGCCTATGGGCAGCGGTGTTGTGGCAAGCGATCAAAGACGCCGACTATTCCGAGGGGCGTGGCTCTGCTTACAACTGGATTTTCTCGAAGCGATCTGACGTTGGTTCGATGCGTTGGATCTGCGACATGCTCGACCTCGACTTTGACAAACTCCAGACCATGAGCATGAGCCGAGCGGGACGCAGCAAGATTTTGGGGCGAACAGATGGAGCCGCAAGGCCACGGTATATGCCACGCCAACAGTCGATTCCGCCTAGCCCGCAGGGAGAACTGCTATGAACGATCCCTTTGCCAGAGGCGGTGTGCGCCGCTACTTGGACACCGTAGCCCCCGAAGAATACGTCCCGCACTTTGGTGAAGTGAACCCGCAGGATCTATCCTTGACCGGCTTGGCTGACCTGTACGGCAGCGACAAGGGACGAATCAAGCACAACTACACGAAGCACTACGAGCGGATTATTGACGATCTGTGCCGCCTCGAAGGTGTGCCCCGAGCGGACTGCATGTTTGACATAGCCGAGGCCGGTGTTGCGTGTGGCGCATCACTCCGGATGTGGGCGCACTACTTGCCGTCGAGTCACATTACCGGCTACGACATCCGACCGGACTGCGCGAAACTTTGCGAGGACATACGCGATCAGGTCGAGATCGTGATTGGCGACCCGGCAACCATGTCAGAACCCGAAGGGTTGTACGACATCTTCATTGATGACGCGAGCCACATTGCCGAAGAAATTGTCGCCATGTTCCGCAACTGCTGGGGTTGGGTGCGACCGGGCGGGTACTACATCATCGAAGACCTGCGGTGTACCTATAACCCTGCATACACGGATCAATTCCGGCAGCACTTCAATCCGGCAGCGGTCAACGACCGAATGACTATCATTCACATGATGGATGGATTGATGCAGAACTGCGATGCCCGCAACGGGCTGCATGAGTTTCATTACTACCCCCAAATGTTGGTTATCAAAAAGGCGGAAGCATGAGCGACACCATTTCAAGCGACGTTGACTTCGACTCACTCGCACACCCAGAGACCAAGACCAATGAAGAGGTCTGGTGCAAGATCAGCCCCGAGGGACAGCTAGAGCACTTCGACTGGAACTTCGTCGAGAAGACAGCGCGGGAGTTTGATGCTCTCTCCCCTGCGGCTACAAAGAACAACGCGCAGATTATTTGCAAGCTGGCCGTGCTGATTCGAGAGCAGACGCTCCAACGTGCCGCGAACCTAATTACCCGCTACGCCGAAGTCCCGGCTGAGGCTTCTGTCGTAATGATAAAAGACCCATTGGGAGATGACCTGTGAGCGACTCTTTAGATTCCACTTCCGAACTAACCCCCCGAGATTTGTTCGCAGTCTTTGCGATGCAAGCGATGTTATCTGGCAACGGAGGGAGCTTCCACAACCGTTGGGAGCTTGCCGCTGATGCTTACAGGATGGCCGATGCCATGTTGGAGATGCGTAACAAGGACGAATCTATGAAGGAAAATCAATTGTGAGCACCTTCGTCTTTTTTCATGTTGGCGCTGACGTTACCTTCCCAGCGAAGATGGTCGCGTCCCTCAAGCAAGTGATGCCCGATGCCGAAGTCATCATGTGCACAGATGATGCTACGCCGAAGGTCGAAGGCGTCGATGACTACAAGTACAGCAAGGGCGATGCGAACCAGATCATGTACTGGCGCACGAGGGCTTTTGCCGAAGCGCGACTGACTCGACCGGCGATGTACATCGACACCGACATGCTGTTCGTGCTGCCGGTTGATCCGAAGGCGCTACTGGGCGAAAGGGAAGTCATCTTTTGCCGTCGGTCATTTGATCGCGATGCGGGCTTTAACGGCGAGCAACGAGGCGGTGTCTTTAAGAAGTACCACGGCATCCCGCTTGGCACGCTGTACCCCTACCTTGGCTGCGCGACCGTCACGAGCAACTACCATGCATGGAAATGTATGACGCTGTTGATGGGGTTCATGGATCAGAACCTGCGCTCGTGGTACGGCGATCAGGAAGCCCTGAAGGTGTACTCGCACATGCTGTATACGCACCTCGTTGGCGAGATGGAAGAAAGTGAATATGCGTGTTTACCGGAGCGTTCTACTGGGGGACACGTTCCCCGCATTCTCCACTACAAAGGCGCAGCCCGTAAGGAGGCGTTCCTCCATGCTTAAAGTCTTTATTGGCTACGACTCGCGAGAAGACATTGCCTATCAGGTGGCGAAGAAGTCGCTGGAATTACACTCCTCAATCCCGCTCGAAATTACTCCCATAAAGCAGGACGAGTTGCGTAAGGATGGTACTTATTGGCGTGGGGTCGATCCGCTCGCGTCTACGGAGTTCAGCTTCACGCGGTTTCTGACTCCATACCTCGCGGGGTATTCCGGCTGGGCCTTGTTTTGCGACTGCGATTTTCTTTTCCGGGGGGACATCGCGGGACTGCTTGACTACGCCGACGGGGCAAAAGCGTGCTTCGTGGTACCGCACGACTACAGGCCGACCGAATCGGTCAAAATGGACAACAAGGCGCAGCATCAATACCCCCGCAAGAACTGGTCGAGTTTCATGTTCATTAACTGCGAGCATGAACAAGTTAAGAAGCTCACGCCAGAGATTGTGAATCTTACTACGGGCATGTATCTTCATAGGTTTCAGTGGCTAACCGACGATGTGATCGGGCACTTGCCGATTGCGTATAACTACTTAGAAGGTTGGTACACCAAGAACGACTGCCCCAATCCGATTGCAGTCCACATGACTCGTGGTGGCCCGTGGTTTGAGGACTGGACTCACGTTGAGTACGGCAAGGAATGGATGGCGGTGGCATCGACGTTATGAGCAAGCACACTAAACACGCCAAAGCAATCAAGAAGATTGAAGAGGCTTTTCAGGCTGGAAAGTACGCCGAGGCGCTTGACCTTTGCAACGTAGCTATCTCTCTTAATCCGAAAGACATCGTGGCCTACCGCGCTAAGGCAAGACTGCTTCAGATCCAGCGAGAGTTTGCTGAGTCTGAGAAGTACTATGACGCTGCTGAGAAGCGTGGTGCTTTGAATGCGGATGATTTAGTCAACCGTGGCATCGTGAAGTCAGAGCAGCAGAAGTACGACGCAGCGATTGCAGATTTTGACCTCGCAATTAAGGTTAAGCCTGAGTATTTGCACGCTTATATTCAGCGAGGGGCATCGCAATGGGAGATGAGGCGGTGGAATGAGGCGCTTGCTAACTTCCGCGAAGCCAACAAGATTGACCCGAACCACGCTAACGCGCAGTGGATACTGGGGCTGCTTCTGCTACAGCAGGGCGGATTCAAAGAAGGCTGGCCGTTGTATGACACGCGGTGGAAGAGTGACCGGTTTAAGAGCCGTCCGTTACTAACCCAGAAGCCGCAGTGGACTATTGGCTCCGACGCCAAGGCTGTCTTGGTGTGGGGCGAGCAGGGCATCGGTGATCAAATCATTTACGGCTCGCTTTTACCTGCGCTCAAAAAACGCGTTGAGAAAGTCACGGCGATGGTAGATCCGCGCTTGATCAGTATCTTCAGTCGGTCAATGCCGGACATTGAATTCATTTCGCATCTCGAAAAAGTGCGCTCAGACTCTTATGACGCTCACATCCCGTTTGCGAGCCTTGGCTCTTGCTTCATCGAATCGGTCGATGACATCGCCAAGTATGCTGCGCGGGAATATCTCAAGCCTGATCCAGCCCGAGTCGAAGCCATTAGATCCGAAGCCGGGGTTGATCCTATAGATCGCGTTATCGGACTCTCATGGGTCAGCAGCGCCATCAAGATCGGGCCGCATAAGAGCGTGAACCTTGAGCAGCTTCTGCCGATTCTGAAGATCCCCGGATACAAATTCCTGAACCTGCAATATGGTTCCTCGAAGGTAGCGGTCGAGCACTTCAATCAGAATCACGGCACGAACATCGTGACTACCAGCGTCGATCTGTTGAAGGACATTGAAGGCGTAGCGGCAGCGTGTGCGGCTTGTGATCTGATCGTTGCCATCAGTAGCAGCACGGTGCACATAGCCGGAGCCGTGGGTACGCCTGTCAAATTGATGGACGCCAACAAACTTTGGTACTGGGGTAACAAGGACGGCGACTATAGCCTTTGGTATCCGAGCGTGAAGATCTATCCGAGGGACAACATGATTGCGCCTTGGGATAACGTTATTGAAAAAGTCAGGAGCGAACTATGACCGTTGACAACGTATCGCCTCCGGGCGCGTGGAAGTCCGAGATGGAGCGGATGCCGTGGAAGTATTCACAAGGCGTCAAGGTCGAGCAGGCGCTTGCTGTGATCCGGCAAGCCGGTTTGCACTTTGAGGCTGGCGTATTGGCGCTAGAGATTAAAACTTTGAAAAATGAATTGGAGTTACTTAGAAATGTCAGAGGTTAAAAATGCAGTCAGAGAATATTTGGCGAGTATCGGAAGCCGAGGTGGAAGCGCTGCTTCAGGAGATAAGAAGCGAAGATCTCGCGAACACTATCAGCGCATGGCAAAGCTTAGTCACGCCAAACGAAAGGCCAAAAAGTCCAAGCGATCCAATAAACCCGAGTCACTACCAGAGGGGTGATATTGAGTGCATCGACGCCTTGCGATCCTGTCTGACTCCAGAGGAGTTCCGGGGCTATTGCAAAGGCAGCGCGATGGCTTACCTCTGGCGGCTTGGGGAGAAAGATGCCCCCCAGCAGGAGGCTAAAAAGGCTATCTGGTATATGAAATGGCTTGCAGGAAAAGATCCAAGGGGATAAGATCCCCCTGTGCTATCTCCTTAGTGAGTTGGCCCCGGTGTTGTAGCTCTGCTCCGCCGGGGCATTTTTTTACCTGCGTACTCTGTAGATCCTGCGGCTGCGACCCGGCCCATCCTTGGTAACGACTTCCTCGACGACATCCCCGGCTTCCAGCAGCGTCTGGAGAATCTCGTTTCGGTCGCGGGCTTTCATACCCTGCATGGACTTGGCCAACTGAGTACTGCTGGCTCCGGCTTCTCCCTGCTTGCGGATGAAGTTCAGGATGCGCTTGTGCGAGGCTTCCGTTTCGTTCTCTGCAACTTCCTGCACTAACAAGTTTGCCGTGTAGTTAAACGACCAACGAGCCAGATCATTTGCCATCTTGAAGATTTCAAACGTCACCGTGGGCGATATGGGGTCACGGGCTATGGCTTCGATCATGGAAATCTTCACGGTGATTTCGGCATAGCGCACCCAGAGGGCATCGTCGCCACGAGACTGATTCAACTGCCAATTACGAACCGCTTGGTACTCCTCGAACGCTTTGTCTTCCCAATGCACGATCATCGGAACAACGGCGCTATTAGGCAGTAGCGGCTGATTGGCAAGGTTGCCGATGCCAGCGGGAACGACGTTGTAAGAGTCCATCATGTCTTTAACGATGTCTTCCGGCGGTGGTTCTGATACCGGGATTTGCGTCTCGGGATAATCCTCGAATGGCGGGATCATCAAGATGCGCGAGAGCGTACCGTTGTCCACCATGTCGTGGTTCAGCGCCGGGATCAGCGTCCTCGGAGTCGTGGTTCCGAAGAAGTTGAAGTTGGGCTGATTGATGTCGAGACGAACGCGGTCGCGAGAGTCTGCATATTCCTGACCGTGATACATACCGCTGCTACTGGAGTACACCTCAAGCAACGTCTTAATGATGTCGCGCTGGTGACTTGCAGCGTTCTTAGCAGTCAGGCTCTGAAGGTACAAGCCCATTTCGTCAAGGTGGCTGATACGCGACGGGAAGTCGAAGAGCGTGCGAAGGATGGCAACACCGGAGCTAAAGCGATCACCGCAGATCAACGGATGCAAGCCAGCCGCATTCATCAGTTCTTTGACGCGCTGTCGGCTGTGATCTTTACCGGCACCGGGTTTGGCAACGGCAATCGCAAACAGGTTGCAACGAGTGTTCAGATGGGCCATGGCATATCGCCGCCCAAAGATCGCACCGAACATCACCAGCGTATTGGCCAGAGCAAACGTCGGCTGAGGCTGCTGCGCTGTGGCATTGATCCACCGAACGACTCGCCCTACCAACGACGGGCTTGTAAACCAATCGCTCGGAAAGTTTTCTTGGGTGCTTTTGGGTATCTTTTTGGGTGTCTTCAGCCCCGTCAGATCAACCTTGACCGCCTTGACCGGATTCAGATCCAAGTGAACCGGCGGAACCCATCCGTTGCGCTGAGCGTAATAATATAACGTCCCTGCTCCGATCTTAGACGGCGGGGACTTGCTGTAGTGTTCCCATCGCTGCTGAGTTTCGAGAGCGTTGTACTTGCCGGACTCACGCGACCATTGGTCGAAGATGTGCATTCCCTTGGCTTCAGTAGCGCAGTAGATCGCCATGCCGATGCGGTTCCAGTCATCCCATGACAGATCGGGATTCGGAACAAACTTGAGCGCATCTTCGACCGCAGAGAGCGTGCCTACCAAGCCATCGTGGGAGGTCTTGGCATCCTTGTCTGGCATCACCGTGCTGATGAGCCGGGTACGACGCATGGACGGAGGTAACGCCTTATACGCCTCCTCTGCCGCAGCCAAGACTTGCTCTCTGGTTACCAATGGCAACGCGCTAACAGGCGTCTGATGCGGGCATTCCAGCGGCCATGAGTACGGCTTGCCGGTTTCCGGGTGTGTGGCGTAGGCCACGAACTGCTGACCAAGACCGAGCACTTCAATCGGATGCAATGAGATCTTAGTGAACGGCTCTTCGGTGCGATAGAGATACAACGCCTTGGGGGACTTACCCACACGGATCAGATCGGTGCGTCCCAACTTCTGCTGAAACACTTCCCCAACAGCAACTGCAACGGACTCATCCAGAATGTCAATGTCAATGGCAACAACTTCGCCCGTTAAAATGCCGATGCCGCACCCCGGCCATTTAGACCAAAGATCGACATGCACTTGTTGGGCGTTCATTTCCGTCCAACGCGCTAACTCACCCCACTTCTCACCGTCATATCGACCGGGACGCTTGGTTCCCGGCATAATCGGAATAATTCGATAGCCCGCATCGACGAGCTTTTCGCCGTATTGTTCTACGTAATTCTCAGACATTTTCTACCTGAACCTCGACTCGCTCCTCGCCATACTGCTTTGAGGCCACGAGTTGTGCTACCGCTGCATCGTCGCTAAAGACAACGCCATTCAGCCCATCCAAAATCGCCTTAACGATGTTGTCCAAATCAGGACGAGAGATGTGCCACCCCGTTTTTTTCTTATGTGCAAAGTACGCTGTAATCGTGACCTTCACAGGCCCTTCAAACATATCCTTACCGAGCATCGCAACCTGTGCAAGCGCCTTCACGTTCATTTCGTAAATTTCAGTATCACGCGGCGTATACGTCACTACCTTGTTGCCACGCTTTGCAAATCTGGGACGCCCCTTGGGCATAGGTTTGCCGTGAATTACCATGTCCACTACTTGTCCCATGTTTCCCCCACAATTTTGTAGATGCGTTCAACAATGTTTGATGGCGTATCCGATTGCCCTTGGATAAACCGCGTTAGAGTATTGCGATGAATACGTATCTTTTTTGCCGCAGCAGATAGCGTAAGACCTTGTTTCCGCAAGGCTAATCGAACCCGCTCGCCCTCGCTCATGTACGAGTTATAGCGCAGAACTACTTGACCTTTGGTTTTACGCTCAATTACCTTTAACCACTTGGGCGACGGTAACCTAGAGCCAGAAACCCACCGAGTGACCGCAGCACGGGTGCAACCGCACATAGCCGCAAAGTCTTCGTGAGTCAAGCGATTCTCTTCCAGCCACTCTGCAAGAGACACAATTCGTGTTTTCATGGTGACATCTTGCCACCACTTGCATTCCGTCACAAGGGGGTGTAGATTACAAATTGTCGGGCAACCGACTTAACACTGAACCCTGAACTTTTAACACTGAACAAGGAACATTGAACATGCGCTCTGAAACTGAAATTGCTGAGGATTTGTTCAACGCTAAGCAAATTGAACGCGAAGCCGAAGAACGCCGAATCCAGCTTGAAGAAGAACTCGTGGCCGTTTTAGGCAAGCGAGACGAAGGTAGCAAAACTCACACGGTTGGCCAGTACAAGGTTGTCATTACCGGGCGAGTGAACCGGAAGATCGACTGGGAGTCCTTCGATCAACTGTCTCACAAGATCCCTGAGAACCTGTGGCCGGTCAAACGTGCCTTAGATGTGACCGGGGTCAAGTACCTCGCGAACAACGAACCCCAACTGTACAAGGTGCTGTCAAATGCTTTGACGGTTGAGGAAGCTAAAACCACTGTATCTATTGTTATGGGAGCCTAAGAGATGGCCATATCACTTAAAAGCCTAAAGAAAACTGGCGTAGCCCGTCCGCCGCGTGTCGTGCTGTACGGAACGCATGGCATTGGTAAATCTACCTTTGCTGCGCAAGCGCCTAACCCTGTGTTCATTCAAACCGAAGAAGGTCTGGATGCGATCAATGTCACGGCCTTCCCGCTGTGTCAGTCGTTTGAAGACATGTTGGATGCGATTGGATCACTCGCTCAAGAGGATCACGACTTCGCAACCGTGGTGATTGATAGCGCGGACTGGGCAGAGCAACTGATCCACAAGCGCGTAGCCAAGGACAACAACGTGGCTACTATCGACGCCATCGGCTACGGGCGTGGCTACAAGGCAGCGACGGACTATTGGAAGCAACTGCTCGACGGGCTGGATCATCTTCGCTCGGACAAGAACATGCAGGTCATCCTGCTTGCTCACACTCAGGTCAAGCGATTTGACGATCCGTTGGCTGATCCGTATGACCGTTACCAGTTGGATCTTCACCACGGCAGCGCGAGCCTGATTAGCGAATGGTGCGACATTCTCATGTTTGCTAACCAGCAATACAGCACAGTTAAGAGCGACGTTGGCTTCAACCAAAAGGTCACTCGTGCTGTTGGTAGTGGCATGCGTCTGCTGTACACCCAAGAGCGTCCGGGTTGGCAAGCCAAATCGCGCTGGCCGTTGCCGGATCAACTTCCCCTCGACTACGCCAAGTTTGCTGAGGCGCTTGGCACTTCTATGAACAACGTGATCGGAGAGTAAGAAAATGGCATTGCTTAATTTAAATCCTGCTGACTTTCAGGACATTTCGGACGATACCCAACAGATCCTGCCAGTTGGCGAGTACCAGATGCATATCATCAACTCGGAACTGCGGGACACCAAGGCCGGTGACGGTCAGTACCTTTGGCTAGAGTTTGAGATCCTCGGGCCAAAGTACGTCGGTCGCAAGCATTGGGATCGCCTGAACCTGTTCAATAAGAACGAGACGGCGGTCAAGATTGCTCGTAAGCAGTTGGCGTCGATCTGCGCGGCTCTGAACTTTGCATCGTTGCCGAATGACTCGGTTCAGTTGCACAGTAAGCCGATGAAGGTCGTTGTTTCGCACAAGGAGAACAAGCAGGGCAACCTTGAAGCCCGCGCTAACTACTACGCGATGAATGCTCCTGTGGCTGCGGAACCGGCTGCGACGGCGGCTCCTGCTGCTGCAAGTGCCAAGCCTTGGGAACGGCATAAGAAGTAAATAAAGAGACGCGGCACTCGGGTGCAATTCCCGCCCATACCCCACCGCATTTCGGGTGTCGCGTCTCCCTTTTGGGGGAATCATGGTCAAACTGCCAGAGATCGAAGATCAAACCTTAAAGGCGGTTGACGCCGCCTTGGAAGCCGAGCAAGAGAGCCGTCCGAGAAACTACTTGGGTGCATCTGCCATTGGCGACGTATGCGACCGTAAGCTGTGGCTGAACTTTCGTTGGGTCAAACGCGGATTTATTGAGGCCGCTGGGCTACGTCGAATTAACGATGGGCACCGGGGCGAGTTAGTCGTTGCCGATATGCTTCGCAAAGTGGCGGGGCTTGATCTTTCTACGGAGAAAGAACCGGGCGTTCAGCACTCGTTTGAGGCGCTTGGCGGACACTTCCGTGGCAACTGCGACGGGCTACTAACTGGACTTATTCAAGACCCTGACACGCTCTATGTATGGGAGTGCAAGGTCATCAATGACATCAAGTACAAGAAGCTGGTGTCACTCAAAATGAAGAGCGAGAAGGATGCGCTCAAGAACTGGGACTATGTGTACTACGCGCAAGCTCAGATCTATATGCATTTCTTCAACGCGCCAAAGCATTACCTGACTGCTGGCTCATCCGGTGTGCGCGACATCACAAGCGTCGTGACCGAATACGATCAGGGTGAAGCCGAGAAGTTTATTGAGAAAGCCAATCGCATCATTTTTGCGCCGCGACCGGCTGGCAAGATTTCGTCTGATCCAGCATGGCACGAGTGCAAGTATTGCTCTTTCCATAGCATGTGCCACGAAGACGATATGCCGCGCCATAAGTCGTGCCGGACTTGTCTGCATAGCTCACCGCTAAAGACAGGCGGCTGGAAGTGCGAATTCCACAAGAAAGACTTGACCCAAGAGGATCAAACTAACGGCTGCGAGCATCACTTGTTTGTGCCCGACCTCATCCCCGGCGAGCAGATAAACTCAGGGCCTAACTGGGTCGAGTATGCGCTAAAGGGGGGAGTAGTATGGATAGACAAATCGAAGTAGATGACGAGTATGAGTCGGACGATTTGCTCCTGACGGGAGACGATATAGAAACCATTTTGAGGGCGTTAGACGCCTACGGCTACGCAATGGTGATGTCTCAGTCGATGGGCGAGCTAGAGAAAATCAAACGCGCAGCCGAAGCCTTGATGAAACAACTGCCGAGAACGGAGTTTGATTCGTGATTACGCTTAGACCATATCAAGAAGAAGCGATAGATAGCACGCTGAAGTACTTCCAAGACAACGACGGTAACCCGCTTATCGTACTCCCCACCGGAACGGGCAAGAGCGTGGTGATCGCGGAGTTTTGTAAGCGCATCTTAGCGCAGTGGCCGGACACCAAGATTCTGGTCATTACGCACGTTCGTGAGTTGATTAAGCAGAACTACGATGAGTTGAAGGGCATGTGGCCCGAAGCCCCGGCTGGCATCAATTCGGCAGGACTCAAGAAGCGCGACTATAAGCCTTCCATCGTGTTCTGTGGGATACAGTCGGTGCACAAGAAGGCATCGAAGTTTGTGAAGGTTGATCTGGTACTGGTCGATGAAGCGCATCTGATCCCGCGCAAGACCAACACGATGTACCAAAAGTTTCTGAACAATCTGAAGATTATGAATCCGCATGTCCGCGTGGTTGGGCTAACGGCAACGCCGTACCGACTGGACTCGGGATTACTTCACCAAGGAGACAATAGTCTGTTTGACGGCATTTCCCATGAAGCCGATTTAAAAGACATGGTAGAGCAAGGGTATTTGACCAAGCTGGTATCCAAGCAGCCCAAGACTCGGCTGGACGTTACCGGAGTCAGTATCCGAGGCGGCGAGTTCGTTGCCGGGGAGCTAGAGCGTGCGGTTAATCGCAACGATGTAAATGAGTCCATCGTGCAGGAAATTGTACTGTTCGGGGCGGAGCGTAAGTCTTGGCTAATTTTCTGCGCCGGAGTTCAGCACGCCACAGACGTTGCCGCCATCGTAAAACGCCATGGGATCAATTGTGAGACGATCTTCGGGGATACCCCAAGCCATGAGCGGGATCGGATCGTGCGCGACTTTAAGGCTGGTCAGATTCGCTGTATTGCTTCCATGGGCGTGCTAACGACGGGGTTCAACGCGCCGGGGGTAGATCTGCTGGCTATCTTGCGGCCTACTCAGTCAACCGGCTTGTATATACAGATCATGGGACGGGGGATGCGTAACGCTCCCGGTAAGGACGACTGTTTGGTTTTGGACTTTGCGGGCAATATCGCTCGTCACGGGCCGGTGGACCGGGTTAATCCGAAGAAGCCTCGCAAGAACGACGGAGAGGGTGTAGCGCCGGTTAAGACCTGTCCCGAGTGTAAGAGCATCGTCTTTGCCGGGTGCGCGGACTGCCCTGATTGCGGTTACGTATGGCCGGTCAAGCCGCCTGAAATTGAAAAGACGGCAACAACACTGCCAGCGATGAGCATGAACGCTCCGGCCACTTGGTTGAAAGTTAACGCGGTGTCTTATCGTATGCACAAAAAGGCCGGTAAGCCTGACTCGGTGCGGGTCGAATACCGCTGCGGACTAGCCGTTTATAGCGAGTGGGTTCTGTTTGACCACAAGGGCTACCCTCGGGAGAAAGCCCTCAAGTGGTGGCGTAGACGCATGCCGGGGCCGGGGATTCTGCCATCCAGTACCGCCGATGCCTTAGGACGAGCCGACACGTTGATGAAACCCACAGAGATTCAAGTTCGCAAAAATGGCAAGTACACAGAAGTTGTCGAGTTTCGGTTTATGCCCCATGTGCAAGCGGGAGGCTCGGGGGTTCCTGTATCTGCCGCCGCCGGGGGTGCTCCGTCGCAAAGCGCGTCTCTGTTCAATGCAGTGCATGGATGACTATATGATCGACAAATCACCCAACGAAAAGATCGCGCTTAACGATGCTTCTGCGGCTGCGGGGCACTTCATCGAAGCATCCGGGGTCTACAACTTTCTGGAGTTCAAGCCAGACCAGTTCGACGAGTTCATCGAAGCCATCGTGACGGCTTACGTCGAGTCGCTTCAGGGCCAGAAAGTCGAAACAGACGGTGTAAGATTCCCTTAGACCGCCTTACCACGGAACCATGCTTTGCCATGTTCAACGACGCACAGTTCAGGCTGAAGCATCTTACCGCCCACAAAGGTAATGACGGCAAACCCCGATGCCCAATTGACCGGACTGGCTTCAGTGTAGTTGAACTGCGGGCCGTATGGTTCCGCCAGCGTCCCGGTGTCTACGCCATATCTCCGACCGCGATAGTCCGCCCACGGCGTAACCTTCAACTGGTGCATGTGCCCGTGAACATACGAGACACCCGCTTTAAGGGTTGAGTTGTAGGACGAGTGAACCCCCCCGGCTACGGGTCGATGCCGGACGCACAGCCAGTCATCCTGCTCACGGTTCAAATGGATTGCCCAGCCCGCTTCCCAGCGCGGCAAATAGTCCAGCAAGGTCATGCCAGACATCTCTTCAAACTCGCCTACGCGGCCTGAGAGGTAGTTCTCGAAGCGGGAGTCATGGTTGCCGATGGTGCGCAGGAGCTTGGCTCCCTTGGCCGCTCGTTCGATCTCAGCGCAGCGATCCTGCACAGTATGGATCTCGTCCTTCAACTCAGGCTGCTTCTCCCACATGATGCGGGCGTGCCGGGAGATTCGAGCGCCGTCCAGAATGTCGCCATTCAAGATGACCATTTTCGGACTAAGTTGCTTAGCTAACTTGCAGAAGGCTTCGTGCGCCTTAGTCACGACACCCGGCCAGTAGTGGGCATCGGATGCAATCATTAAAACGCCATCATGTAGCGTTTCGTCGATCTGGTTTTTGTAGTTACGGGAACGCTTCTCGGCTAATTGGGTCAGGCTATCACCGACTTTGACTCGCCAGCTTTTTCCCTTCCCCTTTTCTCTGGATTGCAGAACAACGCCGTATCGAAGCTCAAGAGTTCTACGCCTTGTCCGCACGGCGCGGACGTTCATTTGGAAGTATTCTGATAGTGCTTTAGCTCCGCCTAGTTTTTTCCACGCTGCAATGAATTCATCATCACTCACTTTTTGCGGCACGATTCACCTTTATACCTAGTTTTTTGCGGCGAGCATTGGTCGCTTTATCGTCTCGGGAAGCCCGCCATTCTAGGTGCCCATCTACCAGACGATACTCTTCCTTGTGGACCAACGCGCAATCACAGCACTCCGAGTGCGTGTACCCACGGACCCTGTACCACTTTCCGTCTTCAATTTGGACGGGCACGTACTTGTCCTGTTTTTTCATGGGCTTGACTCTACCTGTTTGCGTACCGTCTTAGCAAGAGTTCTTCTTGGAGTGTATATCCGCCGCGAGCTTTTTTGACGCGCTGGGCGTCGATGTAAGCCTGAGCTTCCTGTTCGCTTTTAATTCCGATGGCGTCCGGATTTTTCCCGGTCTGCTCCATGAAAAGCGTTTTCCACATGGTTGGATGGCCCGGCTTTTTGAGCATTACTCCGTCACCAGTCATTGACGACCAGTGATAGCGGTTCTTGTCATACGGATCACGTTCTGGACGTATGCCAGCTTTCCAAGCCGTAATGTAATCATAGTCAGCGTTCTGCCCAAGATTGGGGCATTCATTAAATTCTTTGCAGAACTCTGAGTACCAAGGATGCTTTTTAATTTCAGCCTCAATACGCTGACGTTCAGCATCAACGCTGCCGCCACGAGCTTTTTTGACTATGCCGCCATGCGCTCTTTGATTCATGGCCAAAAGCCGGAATAACTCCCGACGCTTTTCTACCGGAGTCGCGTTAAAAGTTTGTGCATTTAACAAGAACTCTGGATTAAGGCCACCGCCCATCTCGGGGCTACGGGTAGATGACATCAATCCTTGAAGGCGTTCTTTTTGCTCGGGAGTCAAGTCTTCAAACGAGTATCCTTGAGGGGCAACGGCTTCTTCACGCGGCGATGGCGCAGGCTCTTCCGCTGGAGAGGGTTCGGCTGACAGGTCTTCGCTGTCCTCAAAGCCGCCGGGAATAAAGTCTGCTGCTTCTGCTCTTTGAGCTTCTTGCTCAACCCGAGCGCGTTCCTCGCCACTCAAGGCCGTTTTGCCAGAGGTATAAAAAGATCGCGGCAGAACACGAGACAAAGAGTCAGCCATCTTTCCAAGCGACACCGGGTTGCTCAGGTCAAACTTAATGGTGGTGACCGTGTTAGCCAGTTTCTGCACACCGTTAGGGTCAAGCATCAATTCCATGATGGCTTCGTCGGTCGCAGTAGCAAGCTGAGAACTGTTGTACTTAGACAACAAACGAACGACTTTTTGAGGAAGGCTTGTAATGCGGTCGCGCAGCGTGGACGACAGGTAAGGAATATCAATACCCGGCACGATCTGAGCCAGCGCATCAAGCTCTCTGCGATCAATCGCTACACCCAACTTGGATATGTCCGCTGCCGACACCTTGTCAGAGAACAACGCCAACTTGCGCAAAGACGGCTGGAACGCCTCGCCAAAGACAGCTTCAATGCCAGCCTTGTTAGCCGGGTCCATGACGTACTGCATGAATCCGTTGGCATTACGACGGCCAAGGTTAATAACCTCAAGTCGCAGCGCGTTTCTAACAGCCTTGGCAGTGTCGGCATCAAGGTCCTTAATGTCGCGCATGATCTTTTGGCGTTGACGAGGATTGTTGATGACATTTGAGGCTAACGTGGAATAGTCTGGCGCATCGAACTGAGTCAAAGCGTTATTGGCAACGCGAGCTTCCGCAGCCTTAGCGGCCTTATCTAGCGATCCAAGGCGCGAGCGCAACTCACGATCATCCAGAACGGCCTTCCGCAATTTATCTTCAAGGCCCGGAATCTGCGAAATAATTTCCTTTTTGTCCTTTAAGTACTTGGACAATTTTCCAGCGTTAAGCATTCCGTCCTTAACGGCTTTATCGTAAACCTCAGAAATGATCGCATTTTCGGCAATTTGGTCGCCAGACTCTTTGCCAACGGCTTTAATGAACTGTCTATAAGACTCGGCATTTTTAACAATAACCGGAGCTACTTGGGTTGCATACTTTTTAGAGTCAACGTCTTTAATGCCCTGAGCGCCAAAAGGAATGCCAATTTTCTCAACGTACTTTAAATCAATGTCATTAAGACGCTTACTGAAGTCACCCGGAATAGTTTCGCGAGCAGCGTCCACAACCTCTTCAAGTTGCAAAACCTTGCGCATAGAGTCTTCACTCATACGCTGACGCTTCAAGCCGTTGATTGCCTTCTTTAGAGACTCTACGTTGTCAAACGAAATGGGAATATGCTCAAGCACAGTTTCTGAGGTGCCCGGAACAGGAAACTCCTTGGGCGACAGGAACTTCATAATGTCGCTGTCAACCTTGGTGCCCTTGCCAAAGATGTCACGCAGATTGTTTTGACGAACAAACTGATAGATCTGTTCAACGCCTTCAACTGGCATCTTGACGCCAGCCTCTCTGGCTTCGGCCAAAAGCTTTTCGTAATCAGGGGAAACTTCGTTTTTAGCTGCTTTTTTGCGTTGTTCTATCAGGGCCTCAATTCGAGTTCCCAATGTCTCAGGGTCCATTACCGGAGTGACACCCTCGGTAAGGTTGTTTAATTCATCTTCAATGTCCTTACGCTGCCGTTGGACAGCAGGGGCAACCTTGAGTCCGGCTTCTGGCTTAACTTCAGCGCTATACGGCTTGCCAAACATCTTCTCGCTTTTGGCTTGAATGTCAGAAGATGCCTGCTGAACAACGCGATTAACCTTTTCGCGGAAAGACGGGTTGATCTTGGCAAGTCGCTCTACTTGCTGGCGAATGACCGGGTTGTCGGCCATGGCAATAACGAGAGGAGCATCGGACTTGTTTACAAACTGAGAGGCGTCGTTAACCAACTGAATAAGCGCATCAACAGACTCTGCACCCTGCTCCTTCGCGGCAAGTTCAAGCAAACTCTTTGCAGCACCACGAGCATACGTTTCAGTCACTTCCGGTTTGCCCTTCAGCAAGTTCCGGTTCTTCGTGATCTGATCCAAGCTTCTAGCAAGAGCGTCCGTTACCACCTCTCTAGGAGCAGCTGTTCCAACGCCGCCAAGGATGCTTCCAGCCAAACGACCTACACCAGTAGACTCTTCGCCCGTAACGGCACGCTCAATAGACTCACCAGCCTTTCCGCCAATCTCACCAAAAGCGCCAGTCAAGAACTCGGAAGCAGCACGAACAGGTGTCTTGAGCAGGCCAACCCCGCCGCCAATATAGCTCGTAGGATCAGCAACGGCCTCTACACCAGCGCCAACCACTTCACTGATTGGACCGGGCGCACGCATATCAGTCTTAGGCGGCTTAAAACCAACCTTTTCATAAACAGGAGCAATTCGCTTTTGAGACTCAGTAAAGGCTTCAGAAGCCGCTTGGATAATAGGCTTAGATTCTTCGCCAATGCCGTACACGCGACGCATGACTTCTTCTTGGGGAATGGCACCGGTCTTGGCCATTTCAGCAGCAGCCATCTTGCCGTAGCCAGCGCGAAGCAATGCATCCAACGCAGCCGGAGCGTTAATGACGCCTCGCTTAAATGCGTTCAAAAGATACTCTGTTACGCCAGCAGGTTCTTGGGCAGTCGTTTCTTCAGGCTGCGCAATTTCACGATCACCAATACGAGTGACCGTTACGTCTGGTCGCGGCTGAGTTTGAGGAGCGCCACCAACCTTAGAATTCAACTCTTCTAGCTCAGCCTGAGTCAATGGCTCGTCAAACTCGAAAGTTTTGCCATTAACAGTGTAAACATGGGGTGTAGCCATTTAATGCCCCTATTAATTAGTCTGTCGGCCAGCTTTGCCGGTACTCAACGTAATACCAGTAGATTTTTTATTTGCCTTAGCTTCATCTTCAGCTCGCTTTTTCTGAGCTGCAATACGTTGCTTTTCGGATGAAGTTAGCCATTTTCTTCCAACAATTCTTTCGACGGCTTCTTGAGAAATGTCGCTTGACCCAGAAAAAGTATCTAATACGCTTTCTCTTCCAGAGTTGTATTGAGGCGCAAGCAGGTCCTCAATGACTAAAAGAACTTTTTCTTTATCTTCTAAAGACAAGTCAGACGGAATGCCGCTTAAAAAATTAGAAATACTGTTAACAACCCTTGTTGGGAAGCTGCCAGCATTGGCAATGGTATTTACTTCAAGTACGCTTAACTGCTTATCACCTTGCAGTCCAGCAAGAAATCTATCTAGCTGCTTGCTTGCTGTTGGACTGCCTTCTTTTGCAGCCTTTAAAAGAGATTGCGCCTGAGAAACAGATGCTAGCTTTGCGCTAATTGGAGCAAGTTTTCGATCACGAACAGATGCAACGCGAGCCTGAACAACGCTGCTTGGTCTGTTTGGATCTGGCTCAGCTTTTTCAGGGCGAGACTTTTTAATCAAGTCTGCTTTAAAATTTAAATATTCTTCTAACGTCATTCCCATAGAAGCCGCGTTCTTTTCATCAGTAGTCCGAGAGTCGCGAGCTTGAGTCGGCTCTCTGAAATACTGAGCCATCAACTGTCGAGCTTGCGAACCTTCCTTCTGAGCACGCTCCATGCGGTACTTGGCAGCAAGTTGGTCCAACTGCAACGCCTTGGCTTCGGCTTCCTTACGGGCTTCGGCCTGCTCGCCGCCATACTCACCAATGTCACGCAAGAATGTATACAGGTTCCGTCGCTCGTAAAAACGCGGATCACTTTCTTTACGCGGCTGAGTCAGACGCATGGCAATGTTGCGCAATTCCTCGCCCTTGCTGGGCTGTGCAAGAAGACGCTGTTTGGCCTGCTCAATCGTACTAAGAACCGTGTTGAAGTCTTGCTTTTCGGATTCAGACGCGGCCTTTTCTCTCTCTAAGAGACGCTTAAAGAGTTCCGAGCGCAATCCGCCAACAGAGGGTACAGCCGAAAGCCCAGACTGAGACTCCTCGTCTTCGGTGTATTCTTCTTCTGGAAGGTAGTCCGACTCAAGGCCGTACAGTTCGTTTTCGTCTTCCATGATCAACCCCCCTCAGTCGGGGTAACAAAAACTTCATCGTTGGTGTTAATCCGCCCCGGATCATACTGGCCAGTTTCATCTGACGGAGAAGATCCGCCGGGGAAATACTTGTTAATCAAGTCAATAATTTCTTTAATGCCAGTCGCGCCACTAATTGCCTTCTCAATTGCAGACGCACCACCCGGCTGAGCAGGAGTCTCAACCGTTGTAGAAATCTCCGTCTTAGGCAAGTTAATGCCCTTGAGAATGTCAGACATAAACTTGATCTGTTCTTTTGAATACCCTTCTTGACGCAAGAAGTCTTGATAAGCCAGATCCAAGTTGGCTTGCTGCATGACACGCTCTTTAGCGCCAACGCCAGTAATCGCTTCAGCGCCCTTGAGGCCAAGCGCCTGCTCAGTCTCGCCCAGCATTGAGTACTTAGAAGCCAAGTCACGCAGAGCCTGCGCATCCTGAACAGACAACTGGCCCTTGGATTCGCCAATACGAGCCAAGTTGGCCGCGTCTTGAGCCGTGAGCGTACCCGTAGCCTTGCCGATGTCGGCCAGTCGAGCAGCATCTTCTGCCGTCAACTGACCCATCTTGGCACCGATGTCAGCAATGCTCTGACCGCTCTGTAGCAGACGGTTGTAGTCTGCCGTGCTCAATTGACCAGCCGTGCCAGCCAGATCCGCCAAGCGAGCCACATCACGACCGTAAATGTCCGCAGCCTGACCGTAGCCAGCCTGAAGCGCCTTGGCCTGTTCGCCCAGAACCGCCTGTTGAACATCGCGCAACGCACGCGCACCAAACTCACCCATGCGGGTCGAGCCGGGACCAACGCCAAACTGTCCGGCGCTAATAAATTCTTGGCCAACTGCCGGAAGATATTTTTCCTGCAACTGGCGAACGCCCTGCTTGCCAATTTCTTCCACGACGCCCTGAATGTAGGGATTCATGTACTCCTGAGCCGCTTGGGGGAATGTTCGAGCCGCTGCTGACATATACGGCTGCGCTGCTGATAGTGCCGATCCAGCCCCTGCGCGTTGAAGAGCGTCGATGCCTTGCGCAAACATGGGTTGGGCCGCGCCGACCCCAGACATTCCAGCAGCGCGAGTAAACATAGGCGCAGCCGCTTCGGCTCCACGCATTCCCGCAGCCGTTGTAAAGTCTTCAGCAGCCGCCCCCAATCCGCTCATACCTCCGGCTCGGCCTAGTTCGGCCCCGGCTTGCTTCAGGAACGGTTGATACGATGTGGCAGCAGCTTTAGTAGCCTCAAACCCAGCCTTTTCATCGGGGGTAAAGCCAGCAATGCGCGGCCCGGTGTACTGAGCGTATGGAAGGTCGGCAACAGCCTTAGCGCGACCCAGCATGTCTGTGGTGTACTGGGTATACCACTCTGGCAACTGAATCTGAGATGTGCTGCTAGTAGTACCGGGTGTCGGGGCGCTGCCCTCAAACAAGAAATCTACAACGCTCATTAGCTCAACCCTCCGCCCATATACTTGTTGGGCGATTTTGCGTCCGGACTAATCTGGCCACGCGAGAGGGCACGACCCTTGTGCTTGCGGATATTAGCACGGAACTGATCCATGCGCCGAGCACCCTCCTTGGTCGAGCCGTCCCCCAAAAGGGCCAGCGTTTCTGCATCCATTACATATTCCCCATCGCTCAGCAGAGCCGGGATCTTGTCATCGCGCCCCGAGCCGGGGCCATCAAAATAGCGAGTCTGGCTGGAGCCTCCACCGGCATACCCGGTCAGGCCACCCGTGGCCATGGGCTTATCTTCCTCCGGCGTACTGGCAGGCGGACCCTCTTCCAAAGGCGGCTGAGTCGGTTGCTCCAACTGCATGGAGTCTTCAAAGAACTTAGCCTCTGGCCGCGTGCCATAGGTGTAGTAGTCAATGTCCGGACTCAATTGCTTGCGGGTATAGACGTACTTCGGCAGCGCACCGCCCAAACTTGGGGCTGTTGGCTTGGTCACCGGAGTCGTTGGCGTTTTTGCCCCAGCCGCACCCAAAGCGCCTAGCAGTTTCAGTAAGTTTTCCAGATTGGCGTACTTGTCCATCAACGCCTTCAGCGGATTTTCCGCTTCTGTTGGCGTGTCAAACTCTGGTGGCTTTTCGGGCAGATCCACGGGAGTCTTTAGCGGAGGCACAATCGGCGGCAAATCAAGCTCCGGCAGCGTCGGTTTTGTTGTTTCAACAACCACTTCATCCAGAGGCTCTTCATCCTCCGGAGGTTCTTCCGCAGGCGGCTCAAACTGAGGCGGCTCAGTTGGCAAATCAACTGGCGTTTCAAGCGGAGGCACAAACGGGGGCAAATCTAACCCCGGTAGCGTCGGTTTTGTTGTTTCAACAACCACTTCATCCAGCGGGCCTTCTTCTTCCGGCGGTTCTTCACCCACTTCCGGCGTAGGCTCAAATTGCGGCGGAGCTTCTGGCAACGTCACCGGAGTGCTAAGGGGCGGTACAAATGGCGGAATCGGCAGGTCAATAGGAATTGGCTTCCCGGTCTGAACAATAACTTCATCCAAAGGATCGGAATACCATGGAGTTTCGTCAGCAATTTCTAAAGGCGGCTCTTCAAACTGCGGCGGAGCCTCGGGTAATGTGACCGGAGTAGTAGTTGGGGGTACAACCGGCGGAACAATCGGCACAGCCGGAGCCTTCGTGCCAGTCACCACGACCTCATCTAAAGGACCCGGTTCAGCCGGTGTAGTCGGTGTTGCGCCAGCGCCACCACTTGCAGCACCCGCAGCACCTGCCGCGCCAGCGCCTAAAGCGGCAAGTTGAGCAGCAGTTAACCCGCCACTAGCAACAATCGGGAACGTAGCCGTACCAAGACCAGCAGCACTCACCGCACCCGGAATCAAGCCAGTCGGCACAACGCCAGTCAGCGCACCAGCGCCAGCAGCGCCAGCAGCGCCTGCTCCAGCACCACCAGCCGCCCCCGCGCCCGCACCAGCGCCAGCCCCACTACCAGCACCAGCACCAAACAAGCCGGGAATTGCAGTAGCACCCATGGCAGCCGCAGCTAACATGGTAAGCTCCTTAACCGGCAGTTTGCTCAGCAGCGTCTCCTTGGCTTTAACCCCCAGCATCGGATCAACGTAGCCAGCCTGTCCACCAAGTGCGGCAACATTTCGCTCGATAGCTTGCTCTTTACTAAATTCATTGCCGGGACCAATGTATCTCTCTGTAAAAACCTTAGAAGGCATTTCATTGTAGAACTTGGCAATCTCGTCAGCCGTCATTGGGCCGCGCAATTCACGAAGTTTGTTGGAGTCAATTATGTTTCCAACAAAGTCTCCGCCAAGATCACGTTCCGCAGCCAAAGCGCTATCAAACGCGCCAGCAAAATCATTTGCTTTGAGTTGATCGCTAATTTTCTGAAGGGCCTGCACGCGAGGATTGCTTGTTACAGCTTCTCTCTCAGCGTCGGTAATTGCAGCGGGCTTAGCCACTTCCTGCAAAGCACCAGCCATCTCTGGCGTAACTTCAAAATCAATAGCAGGCTCTTCAGCGCGAGTTGGCGTTGCTTGTATCCCAGCGCCAGAAGGCGGAGTGGTAACACCAGATGTGCCAGTGAAACCCTGTTGAAGAAGTCCCGGCTCAAGTGCCAGCTTTTGTAGTTCTTGATTCTTACGCAGGTTGGCGAACAACTCATCAAGCGCACCCATGTTCAAGCCAGTGCTTTCGGGAGTAGTGGCCCCCTCAACAAAAATATTTGGAGTTGGCTCTTGGGTTACAACAGGTGGTGCAGCAGGTGGTGCAGAAGGGGGTTCAGCCACGCTCAACGGCGACGGACCAACAGGCTCCGGCGTAGAAACCGCAGTCAATGCCCCAACGGGTTCTTGTACTCGCGCAGCCTGCTCGGCCGCAACACGCGCAGCCTCTTGTTCAGCAGCCACTCGCGCAGCCTCTTGTTGAGCCAAGCGATCTAATTCAGCCTGACGAGCAATCTGAGCCTGTCGGGCTTCCTCGGCCTGACGAGCAGCATCTGCTTGTCGCCGTTGTTCCGCAGCAACGCGGGCAGCCTCTGCTTTCTGAGCAGCAACTCGTTGAGCCTCTGCACGCTGAGCAGCAGCACGTTCGGCCTCAGCCCTTTGAGCAGCAACACGTTCGGCTTCTGCACGTTGAGCGGCAACACGAGCAGCTTCTTGCTGACGAGCCACTTCTGCCAGTCGAGCGGCCTCCGCTTGTTGAGCGGCCAAAGCCTGCTGGCGCTGCATCTCAGCCAACTGCTGCTGACGTTGCTGTTCTGCAACACGCGCCTCTTCCGCTCGACGGGCCTGCTCTTGCTGCTCTGCAATGCGCCGCCGATCTTCTTCAGGATCAGCAGCAACCGTGGCTGACGGGATAGCTCCGTAGGTGTAATACGAAGTGGAAGGAGCCTCTGGCTGCGGAGCCACCGTGCTCAACGCGCCCCTGCTCAAATCCTCTCGCGCTTCTTTACGTCTTGCCATAGTTCACCTAATCCAAAACTTGATAGAAACGGATTGCCCATTCGCGCCAATCGTCATACTGATAAGGCGACGGCGGGTTCTGCTGGGAAATCCCATTGATGCCAATGATGCCAGCCGCCCAATTCTGCCACTCAGATTCGTTTTCCAAGCGGGCTATTGGGCCAAACTGCTCAAGATCATAAACGGTTACGTCCGCCCAATCTTGCAGCCGCATGGTTCTCGGATCAACCAAGCGGGTCATGGGTTCTCTCCCAAGACCGTGCCCGTAGCCGGTTCGATATGAGCAATAATTTGCCCCATCTGGTAGTTGCCACCCAGTATGTTGCTCTCAAAGCGGAACCGTAACTCACGGCGAATCTCGCGGAAATAAACCAACTGTTGCTGACGGTCAGTCAAATTGGAATAGATCGTTTGCGGGTCGCTTGTGACTTCGCCTGCTCTAGCATTGGCGCGACCAGTAATTCGCACGGTCATGTTTCCAGACTGCACGAAGTCAGGCTCAATGAACTCAACGCGAACCGCCATGTTTTGAGGTTGTTCGCTGGTCATTAGCGACATATCTGCTGTTTCAAAAAACGACTGAATTGGCCTAATCTCTGTGCCGTTGATTTCGTCGGTGCCGTACTCGTGCTGCCAAACCACGTAGCCCTTTTGATTATTAATGATGCGGTAGTCGCCATTCTCGGTAATACGCAAATCATCGTTTTCGGTTTCGCGCAAATTCGTATCGGTCGTATCAATGACCCCAATGGCCAAAGGTGAGTTAAATACCTGCGCGTACTGACCGGCAGACCGACCACCACCGGGCAACTCCGTGTCGTACCACGTATTCTCGCGCACGTTGTAGATCACCGCATGCGTACACTCGGTCGCATTGCCACGCGGGTAACACCACCAGATCTCGCCCCAACGAGGAATCTTGAATGCAAAAACTTTTTGCCGTTGGGCGTAGTTCAGGTTGTCGTAGAACCAGTTGAGGTTTAGGCTGTTTGGCACCTCACGCACGACACCGTTGAACATCAAGAATCGGTCAACGCCGCACCAGAAGTAGATGCCGTCATACTCAATGACGCTTTGGCCAGAGAGGATGCTTGACTGCGAGGTGATCGTGTCAAACTGAAACACCGCAGATCCGCCAACGTAAGAGGCGCGAACCACCGAGTCCAACGACCAGAAAAGACCGGCAGGCGCATTGCCTGCACCAGCGCGAAGCGGCAAACCTTTTAAGATTTTTTGGCTAGTAACACGAGCGGCACCAGAGTCACCTCCAGTCCAGTCGTCCGTATAACCAGCGCGGCTCCACTGAACGAAGCCATCGGAGCCATAAGCAAACACATACGGAGCCAAAGCAACTATGCCGCCCGATACGGTTACCTGTGGAACTGGGGATAATGGAGTTGTTCCGTTGTCGTACCCACGGTAAAGCTGTCCGCTAGCATCAGACGAGATGTCCTCAACGTCATTAGAAACATGAGCCAGTATTTCGTTCTGATTGGTTGTGGTGTTGTACGCCACATCAAAATGCCACAAAGCATTGACGTTAGAAACGTAAGCCGGATCAGTTCGGTTGATGATGTTGCTGGCTAAGCTGTTCTGATCTAACCGAAAACGGAAAACACCATCCGATGTTCCGATGTGGACATAGGTAAAAGAGTTGTGGTTGTGGATGTACATGCCACGCGCAATGTTGTCCAAAGAATCTTGGACTGCGCGAAAGCCGCCTATCTTTCTTGGCAACCCACGCTGAAACCGGACCCACTGTCCATCAACGTAATAATTACCCTCGAACTTGGTACCGTCGCGCTTGATACCGGGTTCAGAGCGAACAATAACCGGCTGCAACGGCATTAGTACGTACCGCCCTCAATCGGGTCAAGACCAAGGGCAATCTGAGCAGCCGACTGACTAGCAGCCGTAAATACTGCGGTGCCCACCGTGGTTGCTCCCAAGTTGGTGCGAGCACTAGAAGCCGTCGTAGCTCCTGTACCACCTTGAGAAATCTGCACAGGCAACGAAACCGTGGACGTATCAGCGTCAACCACATCCGTGCCATCGCAGTAGAAAATGGCTCTCGCATTCTGAGCCAGCGTCACGCCGGGAGATGCTTGACCAGAGGTTCTCACTCCAAACTGATATGCGCCACTAGTTTGGTTGCTAACCCAGTACTGTTGTATCGTATTGGGGACGATGATCTCTCTGTCGCCGGTCAGCGTGCCGGTGAAGATGTAAGCAGTCTTGTTCAACTCTCCGATAGAGAGCGTGTAGTTGCCGCTGCCAGAAATATCAATCGACAATAGCGTGAAGGCATAGACAGAAGCCTGACCAAAGCCAATCGTCCAAAACTCCACGCCATCCGTGACGACAATACAACTGTCGCCGGGCGACAACACCAGCGTAGCCGTTCCATTAATCAACTCCGAGCTATTAGGATCAATGACCAGATCGCCTGTTCCACTGTTGCGAACATTAACGAACCAGTCCGAGCCTACAGACGGCGCTGAACCTAAAGAGAGCGTCCCTGCCCCACCGTTCCATACGAGCACTTTTGCTCGGTCACTACTACCGGTGGTGTAGTTTGTGTTGAACGTGCTGACCGGCATCGACTGGTTGAGAGTCGTTGCAATCGCCTTGATGCCAAGACCAGCCAGCGCAGAAGCATTACTAGCCGAAGCTGAAGCTCCGTACTGGAACGAGCGCCAAGTGCCAGCCGTCGTGCTGTTGTTGGTCAGATATATCTGGAACGTTGCGCCACTCGGAACCGCACAAATCTGAGTCCCGCCGTAGTCTTTAACCGTAAATGTGCTGGCACCGACGTTGTTAAACAAAACCGTTTCGCCAGTCGAAGCCTCGGTCGCATCCGGCATCGTAATAACAAGGCTGGTCGTCGTCGGATTAACGTCCATGATGGCCGAAACGACATCCGTAGTCGGAGCCGACTCCAACGGCCAGTCAAGCGCCTGATCAATCGTTAACGATACATAGCGATACGAGACATCACTCGGATAGATCGTCGTGCCACCGAACGTCTGCGTATAGGTTGTAGTCATGGTTAAGCCTCACGCCGGTTCGTGGACCGGTCAACAATCTTCTGTAGATCCTCGCCATTAAGCGCCGCCAGCGACCGGTCATAGTAGGACTGCCACAACTGGACGCGCTCGTCGTCCTTCACAAATGGCGTAGCCTCAACCAAGGCTCCGTACAGCAACAGGTTCGGCGCAAACTCGGTCAGCCAGTTCGTCTGGTTGGCGTCATCCAGCAACGGCGGCAGTTCGTAATACAGCACCTCCAGCGGATAGTTAGCATCCGGGGTCGGCGCAAAAATCCAATGCTTGTAGTCGTAGTCCGCGTAAAACTGCGGGCCACCCGTAGTCGTCTCATTCGGCCAGTAGGAGCGGATGTACTCGTAGGATCGGGCAAACACAGGCGTGTGCACGTTGTTATTAGTGCCGGTGCCGTAGTTGATGCTGATGGTGTCGCGCCACCGATCCGGCTTCGGGTAAACCGCTACCCCAGATTGCAGGGTTGTATTGACCACTGTCTGGAAGCCTTGGATCTTTAGTTCACGGGCAATCCGCCGCTCGGCCAACGTAATCAGCCGGGGAATCTGCTCGTAAACGATAGGGTCGGTCGCGCCACCGCGTTCAAGGTAGTTGCGGATGTCCGACTGCAAACTGGTAAATGTCATCGACGCAGGCATAAACCTCTCCTAAGTCCCGCGTCTTACCAGTCGGGCAAGACTAAATGGCTCTAGTGTAGCAAAAAGTCAATAGGACCAAACAGTAGGCCGCACTCCCGTAGTGAGCGTATCCAAGTGGATAAACCGGCCAGACCCCTTCTGCTGAACGCCGATGCCTGTAAATCCTAGGATCATGGCGAACTTCAGAAGTCTATGGGCATCATCTCCTTCTACTCCTATGTCACACGCACACCCTGAAGCATGCGCACCGGGAGCCGGTTTCTTGGCTTCTATTGGATGCTTCGGGCAACGGTAGCCGCTTGTTACCCGCATGGGCTTACCATAGGAATTACGCAATGACTGGAGTTTACCCATGAACTCCGGGGTCATCTTGTTCTCACCGCAGTGGGAGCAGTTAAACTCCTCTGCTTTGAAATTAGGGTAAAACTTCCAGTCCATTACCGCTTCCTCATGGCGTCAGCAATAGACGGCGCAATCTTCTCTACGCTGCGACCCACCACGTAACCGCCCAGTCCAAATTCTACGATGCTCCAGAGTTTGACGTATTCGGCTTCCGAGAGGTTCGGCGCTGCCCACCCAAACCATCGGGCGACGATCAGGCACACAAAAACCAACATGGTGAGCGGTCGCCAGTTAGCAGCCAGCCAATGCTGCGAAGCTGCTTCGGTCTGAATGATCTTAGCCGCTGCCCCCTCTATCTCGGCTTGATGCGCGAGCAAGGCCTTCATCATCTCGGCTTCGGCCTTGGCTTTCTGCTCTGGGTCGGGGAACAGATTGCCAATGACCTTACCGAGAATCGGCGCAAGAGTAGGGATCAGCGCTTGGATCATTTGTCTTCAAGCGCCGAGGTGGTGATGGAGCGAAGCACCATGTTGGTCACACCGCCAACAAGCAGAATGGTTGCAGCCACTTCGGTGCCGTACAGCGTGGTCAGATGGGAGCCGACAAGCTCAAGACCGCCCAGCACTGCAAGCAGCGCATTGACCCACATCATGCGGGATTTAATAGCCCCGCGAAATTTGGCTTCCATATTCATTTGTCTGCCCTTTTGTTAAACAAGTCAAACAAGGTCTTCATCTTTTCTTCCAGCACTGCAACGCGAAGATCTAGCTTTGCCAGAACAATGATGAGCGTAATGATGGCTAACAATATTGGCCATGCTTTAATGAGGATTTCAATAACCCCCATCTCCATTACTTATCTGCCTTTTCATCAAGCTTGTCGAAGATCCTGCCCAACATGCCCTTAATATCCTCAATGTCTCGCTGATAATGAATCTGCGTTACATAAGTCAAAGGCATATTGCGAACGTCCTTGTCCAGTATGCGAATCGACTGACTGATGTTATTCAGTATCCAGCCACCAAAAAGGCCCGCTATGCCAACAACAATGTTGAACAGGATCTGGACATCCATGTCAGCCCTCGCTTGCTTCCGGCTTCGGCAGCAACGGCTCCACCTGCTCCTTCAACTTCGCCCAGAGCGGATAGCCGCCTTGAGCCGTGGGCAGTGAGCCGAGCAGATTGACAATAGCGACCGCTTCTTCAAGGGTCATTTCTAGTTTGACGGGTTCCATTAAACGCTCCA
>Ga0075471_10000300_pt1 | contig 28699 bp, 39 predicted proteins | sample DEB19_08_DNA_2_FD_74787 | JGI IMG/M metagenome (GOLD analysis project Ga0075471, IMG submission 74787) | Aqueous microbial communities from the Delaware River and Bay under freshwater to marine salinity gradient to study organic matter... | ecosystem: Environmental > Aquatic > Marine > Coastal ...
GGCATCCCGGTTGACGATGTGTTTGGCCAAGAGATCGGCGGCATTGTTGAGGGCGTCAAACGCTACTACCCCAGCCAGGCCGGTGACGTCGAGGGCTTGGTGCGCAAGGTGGTAGACACCCTGACCGCGCCGGTTCAAGAAACCGTCACCAAGTCAGGTGGCGGTAAGGTTGGCAGCGGCTTGGTGACTGGCAACATGACCACGCCCATCACCACGACCAGCGTGCCTGGCCGTGAGGTGGTGAGCTACCAAGCGGTCAAGAGCGCGCTGGACGACGTTGACAAGTCGATCTCTTCAGCCTGGCGAGCAGGTAACGCCGACAAAGCCGAGGCTTTGATGGCCCTGCGTGACAGCATCGATGCACTGCGCCAGCGCGGTCTGCCGCCCGAGGTGGCTGCTGAGGCTGCGGCCATCAACCAGGCATACGCCAGGTTCAAGACTCTGGAGCGTGCCGCAGGCACCCTGGGCGCTCAGAAGGCTGGCGCTGTGGTCACCCCGGCCCAGCAGCTCAATTCCATCAAGGCCCGCGACCGCACGCCTGGCAAGTCGGCATTCGCACGCGGCAATGCGCCTGGCCAACAACAGACGCTGACTGCGCAGCAGGTCTACGGCAACGAGTTGCCCGACGTTGGACCAGGCACGGCCGAGAAGATGCTGCCGTTCTTGGGTTTTGGCTTGCCCATGCTGGGCGCCGACCTTGGCGGCTCGCTGTTGCTCGGTACTCAAGGCGGTCAAAGGTTCCTGATGGGTCAGCTGCCTGGTCAAGCGGGTATCCGACAATACGGTAATGAATATCTGGTCCCGGCTTTGCGACAGCTCGGGATGCAAGCAGGCAATTAAGGAGAAGCAACATGCCACGCAACGGATCAGGCGTCTACACACTGCCCGCCGGGAACCCCGTCGAGGCCGGCACACTCATTGAGGCAAGCTGGGCCAACTCGACATTGGAAGACCTCGGCAACGAGATCACCGACTCTTTGTCGCGCACGGGCGAGGGCGGCATGCTGGCCCCGTTCCGCTTGGCTGACGGCACCTTGGGCGCGCCTGGTGTGGCGTGGCTCAATGAACCCTCAACCGGCTTCTATCGGGCCGGCACAGGTGAGATGTGGGGTGTGGTGCAGGGAGCGCAAATCCTGCAATACACCGCCAACGGCATCCTGATCCCCAGCGGCAAAACGCTGACCGCTCAGGGGAATGTGACCGTGGGCGGTACGTTGTCGGTCACGGGTGCTTTGTCCCTGTCTGGCAACGTGGCTGTCGGTGGTACGTTTAGTGTGACGGGCGCGACCACGCTGTCGTCTACCTTGGCCGTGACTGGTGCGATCACCGCAACGGGTGGCGTTGTTGGCAACGTCACAGGCAACCTGACGGGCAACGTCACGGGCAACGTGAGCGGCAATGCTGGGACGGTGACGAACGGCGTTTACACGACCGGCGACCAAACCATTGCAGGTATCAAGACGTTTAGCTCCACCATCGTGGGGTCTGTCAGCGGTAACGCCGGCACGGTCACCAACGGCGTCTACACAACTGGTGATCAAACGATTGGGGGCACCAAGACTTTCAGCAGCACGATCTCTGGCTCAATTACAGGGAATGCTGGCACCGTGACCAACGGCGTGTACACCAGCGGCTCATACGCTGATCCCAGCTGGTTGGTGTCGATCGCAGGCAGCAAGGTCACGGGCAACATCTCGGGCAACGCGGCCAACGTGACCGGCACGGTGGCCGTGGCCAATGGCGGCACGGGAGCAACCACAGCAGCCAATGCTCGCGTCAATTTGCTGCCTTCTTACAGTGGCAATGCGCTGAAGTTCTTGCGCTTGAATGCTGGCGGCACTGACGTTGAATGGGCAACCGAGCCAAGCGTTGGCACGGTGACCTCGGTGGACGCGTCGGGCGGCTCGACTGGGCTGTCGTTTACTGGTGGCCCCATCACCAGCAGCGGCACGCTGACCCTGGGTGGCACGTTGGCTTTGGCCAGCGGCGGTACAGGCGCAACCACTGCGGCTGGTGCTCGCACCGCGCTTGGGCTTGGCACTATCGCCACGCAAAACGCCAACAGCGTGTCTCTGACTGGCGGCGCTATCGACGGCGTGACGATTGGCGGTTCTACTGCAGCCGTCGGTTCGTTCACGACGTTGAATGCCTCTACCGCAGCCAACCTGACGGTGCTGACGTCCACCGGCCTGACCAAACTGGGCGCGTCCACCGGCAGCGAGTCGTTGCGCGTGGCTGCCACCACCTCGGCAGTCAACTATGTGCGCGTCTATGGCGGCGCGACAGGATCGGCTGCGGTCATTGATGCCCAAGGTTCTGACACGAACGTGGACTTGTCATTGGCTGCCAAGGGCGCAGGCAACATTAACTTGTTCAACAATACCGTCTTCAATACCGGCACAGCCAACGGCGTGGCCTACCTCAACGGCTCCAAAGTCCTGACTACTGGGTCTGCGCTGACGTTTGATGGGACGAATTTCGGTATTGGTATTTCCACTATTCCAACTGTCGGCTCTACGACTGTTCTTGCGGTTGGCGCTGCAAGTGGCGGCACTCAAGCAATTACGCAAAGTGGTTCAATTGTTTATCGAACTAGCGCATCAACATCAGGGGTTGATTTTTTCAACCCGAATTCGTCGCCGATGCAGTGGTATACGGCGGGAACCAGTCGCATGGTGTTGGATGCGAGTGGGCGGTTCGGGGTTGGGCTTTCAAACCCTCAGCAAGCTATTCAAACGAACGGGCGCGTGAGGGTCAGTTCTGACAACGCAAACGGCGGAGACATTGGCATCGACGGCGGCGGTCTTGCAATTTCATCCTTGGGCGCAACCCCAATCATATTTTCGCGCAACAACTTTGGGAACGAAAGTGCCCGCATCGACTCCAGTGGTGACTTGCAATATGGACGCACTGGCGGTACTGCGGCTGGGGTTGTTGTTTTTGGGCAGACATCAACACCGGGTTATGGTCGCATAAACTTTTACAAAACTTTGTCTGGTACTGGTACGGCGTGTGAATTTAATTACAACGGAAGTGGGGTCGGCAGTATCCAGTACACAAATACAGCTACTTCCTACAACACATCTTCCGACCATCGTCTGAAAGAAGACATCCAGCCCATGACCGGGGCGCTTGCTAAGGTGGCAGCCCTTAAGCCCGTGACTTACAAGTGGAAGGCAGACGGATCAGATGGTCAAGGCTTTATCGCTCACGAACTGCAAGCCGTTGTGCCTGAATGCGTGACTGGTGAGAAGGATGCAGTGGATGCTGACGGCAAGCCTATCTACCAAGGCATTGACACCAGCTTCCTAGTCGCAACGCTGACCGCTGCGATTCAAGAACAGCAAGCCATCATCGAACAACTTAAGGCCGATGTTGCCGCACTCACAGGAGCTTAAACCATGTCCGAAACCCTCACTGCCATCACCATGTCGTGGGACGTCACCGCAATGGACTGCTACCCGCAAGTCGGCTCTGAAACCGATGTGGTGTTTACCGTTCATTGGAATTGCTCTGGTCAGCAGACCGTCAACGGTAAGACCTACAACGGCTATGTGTATGGCACATGCGCTGTGCCTGCTCCTAGCGGCTCGGCGTTCACGCCCTACGACCAGCTTACCGAGCAACAAGTCCTCGGCTGGATTTGGGCCAACGGCGTGGACAAGTTCACCACAGAGTCGGCCGTCGCCACACAGATCGCCAACCAGATCAACCCACCAGTGGTAACACCCCCGCTGCCGTGGGCGGCCTGATGCGATAATCAAAACCACAAGAACATTTCTCAACCCACGACACCACAGGAGTTCCAACATGATGATCAACATCGAGCTGCACATCGACGAAGTCAACGGCGTGCTCAACTTGCTTGGCAAGATGCCCACAGAAACTAACGTGTGGCCCCTCTGCGCCAAGATCAGAGAGCAGGCACAGACGCAATTGAATGCGGCTCAGCAACAGCAGCAGGAGCCGCAAGATGGCAACGGAGAAGGAAGTTCAGCTAACTGACGCGCAGATCGAGGCCATTGCTGAGCGCGCCGCCGAGGTGGCGCTCAACAAGGTCTACACCGAGGTCGGCAAGTCCGTATTGAAGAGGCTCGCCTGGCTTACAGGCGCAGCTGTCATTGGTTTGGCAATGTGGCTCGCCGGTCACAACGCGCTGCCCAAAGGCTGATCGTGGCAGAGCAATCTGAAAAAGGCGCGCTGATCGAAAAGATCACGTTTGCACTTTTGCCTTTGCTGTTTTCATGCGTTGTCTACCTCATGTCGTCGCTTTCAAGCCTGAGCCATGAGGTCACAGTTTTAAACAGCAAGATCAGCTTGGTTGTTACCAGCGACAACAAACAAGCCACCAACACGGGCGCTGAGTTGGCCAGAGAAAAGTTGCGGCAAGACCTGGAAAAGGAAATCCAGAAGAACCGCGACGACATCATGCACAACCGGCAAGACATTGCGATTCTCTACGAACGCCAGAAAGGCAAATGATGTTTGAACTACTTGGCGGCGGCGTTCTTGGCTCTTTGCTCGGTGGCTTGTTTCGATTGGCGCCTGAGCTGCTTAAGTGGCTGGACAAAAAGAACGAGCGCCAGCATGAGCTGGCCATGTTCCAGCAGCAGTGCCAACTAGAAGCCCAACGCGGCTCGCAGAAACTGCAGGAGATCGGCGCCCAGCGCGAAGCCGCGATTGACAGCGGCGTGCTCAGCGCCTTCCAGGCCGCGATTGATCAGCAAGCCGAAATGGTCAAGGCTGCCGGCGGGTGGGTGGCTTCTCTGAGTGCCTCTGTGCGGCCCGTGGTGACGTACTGGATTCTCGGCTTATGGTCGTTTGTTCATGTCTGGTTTGCGTGGAATGCATGGATGGCCGGCGCCGCGCCGGCTGAGGTGTTCAAGACCATGATGTCGGCCGACTTTGCGGCCCTGGTGAGCGGCACCCTGAATTATTGGTTCCTTGATCGCACCCTGGCCAAGAGGGGCTTGTGAACCTGCAGTTGGCCGTCGAACTGTGCCGGCGCTTTGAGGGCTATCGCGCTAGCCCCTATCTGTGCCCGGCCGGTATCCCAACAATCGGTTACGGCTCGACCTACTACCCCGGCGGGCGCAAGGTGGCCATGTCAGACCCGGCCATTGACGAGCCGACCGCCAGGCGCATGCTGGTGGACGAGCTGCTGCACACTTACGCGCCGGGGGTGATTCGGCAGTGCCCAGTGCTGCTCACCTTGGCCGCGTCGGGCGATCTAGGCAAGATCAACGCCATTGTGGATTTTGCGTACAACCTCGGCGTGGGCAGACTGCAAACCAGCACCCTCAAGCGCAAGATCAACGCCCAAGACTGGGAGGGGGCCAAAGAGCAGCTGATGCTGTGGACCCGAGGCGGCGGCCGGGTGCTGCCTGGCCTGGTCAAAAGGCGCTCAGCAGAGGCCGCGCTGTTGTGACAAAATTGTGCCGTGGACTTGTGCCACAGCAGTTGCCTCCAAAGCGTTCCCCCGGCATTGTCCGGGGGTTTTTTCCTCGGAACTGTCTCTTAATCCGTTGGTCGTAGGTTCGATCCCTACACGGCCTACCAACAAATCAGGAACTTGCAATCGGGGCCATGCACTGGCCCCTTTTTTTGTGCCTTTTTTGTGCCATCACAGTCAGGTTAAAACGTGATGCGCTCGGCTGCCTGTGCCAGATGCTCCGGTGACAGGTGCGCGTACTTGCGAACCATCTCAGCCGAATGCCAGCCGCCCAGCTCCTGCAGCACCGACAGTGGTGTGCCGGCCATCGCGTGCCAGCTGGCCCAGGTGTGGCGCAGGTCGTGGAAACGGCACCAGGGCACGCCAGCGCGTTGAGTGGCGGCTTTCCAGGTGTTGGCCCACAGTGGAGGCAGATCGCCCCACACGCGGCCTGTACGCGGGCCTGGCAGGGCGTCCAGCACGGCGCGTGCGGCCGTGTTGAGTGGCACCACAATGCGCTGGCCAGCCTTGGCCTCGTCAGCCTCAATGATGACGATGTTGTGCTGCAGATCGACCTTGTCCCAGGCCAGGTCAAACACATTCGATTTTCTCAACCCGGTGAGCAAAGCAAAGCGGACGGGCATCCGGTATTTGTCCGGTAGTGCAGCCATCAAGGCCGCTGCCTGCTCGCGTGTCAAATACGCGACGCGGCGGCGTGGCTCGGCCTCGGTGCGCAGGCTGGGGGCGCGGTCCAGCCAGTCCCATTCGCGCTCGGCAGCGCGCAAGATGGCGCGCACCAGGGCACGGTAGCGATTGCGGGTGGCGGGCTTGACGTCCTGGGGCATCAGCTCCTCGATCGTGTCGCGGCCAATGTCGGACAACAGGGTGTCGCCCAGCTTGGGCAGCAGGTAGTCGATCTTGTCGATGTCGTCCTGCAGGCTGCGCTTGTGGGCCTTCTCGACTTTCCAGCGCTTGCACGCGTCGGCAAAAGTCTTCTTGGGCTTTTCTTTGAGCAGGCGACCCTGCCACAGCTCGGCGCGGCGCACATCATGCAGCTGCTCGGCCTGCTTTTTGTCGCTGGTTTTAAGGGATTCGCGGATGCGCACGCCGTTGATTTGGACGTCGATCCAGTAAGTGCCGCCGCGTAGTTTGAGTGCCATCGTTGTACCTCGTTGTGTTGCGTTGATGGTGAGATTCTCGCACCTTGATGCGAGACTGTCAACACCCGGAATAAAGCGGCACAGGTGGGGTTAACCCTTGTTCCTGCCCCACTCTGCAATCAAACACGCTTCAGCCTTGCCGTCGTCTTTGACCCGGCTGAACTCCTTGGCTTGGTCGGGCCAGAACTGAGCGGCCTTGGCGCGGCTGCCATCCTTGCCAGAATTGAGCTGGAGCGCTTTTTTCCACACGCCTGGGGTGACGGTATAGGTGCGCACCTTCAAGCCTGCCAGGACGCCTTTGGCCAGGCCAAAGGATTCCCCAAACGCAAACATGGAGCTGACCCCTTGGCCAGGCATGGCGCCCACTTGCTCAACGTAGGCAACCGCGCCCTGGTCGGCGTACAGCTGCAGCTCGGCTGCCAGCATCTCAGGGGAAACCCTACGCTTGGCCTTACCGCCCGACATAACCTCAACGGCCGGCATCTCAAACACATGCACCAGCTGCCCGGTCTTTTTCAAAATGGCCACGGCGCCCGAGGCACCTGGATCAATCCCGATCACAAACATCATCAACTCCTGATTTCTTTGCCATGACGCACAGCGCCATCAGCAACATGCCCAACAAACCGCCAACAAAAAAGCCAGCGACGAATTCAATCACTTGATCCCACCAAGCAGTTGCGTGAATGGATTGGCGTAGTCGCGCCAAGTGGCGCCGCGCCTAATGCAGCTGACGGTGGCCTGGCTGATACCGTAGCGCGCTGCAATCTGCCGCTGTGTGCCCTCGGCCTGCTTGATCTCGGCCACCAGCTCGGGAGTGAGCTTGCCGCGCTGGCGCGCCTTCTTGGCCAGCTTGACCTTGCGCATCACGCTGGCCGTGTACTTGGTCGAATCGGCCACGCGTTTGCTAAGTTTCTTACGACCAATTGCTTCCAGGTGCTCTGGGTTCACGCACAGCTCATTGCCACACTTGTAAGTACAAACCCTGCCATGCACATTGACACCGGCCGCTTGCAGCAGAAGGCGGCGCACGCTGGTGGTTTTTTGCTTGATGCGAATCACCGGCGTACTGCCGCATGACTGCATCGCGCCCTGCCACTCCCAGCAATCGCCCACCTCGATGCACCGATCGCGGACATGTGCAACCAGGTCAATCACGCAACGCCCCCAAACTTCTTCATGGCCTCCACGGTCGCTGCGTTTTTGCGCCTTGCCTCGCGCTTGGCGGGGGCGTCGGGCTTGGTCAGAATGTCGTCAGGGTTGGTGGCGATGTCATCGAACGCGGTGGCCAGGTCTGAGGGCGCGGTCACGCTGCCGCTCACTACTTTGCTGCCGGCAAACTCGTTCTTCATGGCGGCCATGTCTGCGATGAGCTGGCCTGGGCAGTTGTGCAGCTCCTTGCTGGAGAACACCGGGCCGTAGTCCTTGATGCCCTCGGGTCCGTTCACAAACATGACGCCGGTGTCGCGGTGCTTGTAAGCCACCCACATCTCGCCACCATCGATCGGCTCGCCGTAGGGCACCAGGCTGGGGATCATCAGGTGCTGCTGGCAGCCGTCGCGCTGCACCTTCAAGTCAGGCTTGCCGTTGTGATGCTGGCAATTCCATGCGCCGTTCTCAACAGGCGTGGCGTGACAGCAAGTGCGGCAATTGGCCTCGGCGGCCACCTGGCCGTGGCAGTGCTTCCAAAAGTTGCAGCTCTTGCAGACGTAATAGGCCGGGTCGGTGCTGAGCTTGGTCGGCGGCTCGGGGGACTCAATCAACGACGCTGCTCGGCTCATCAGCACCGTGAACCTGTCTTTGTCGAAATGCACCCACTCGGCGTAGACGTCGTCGGTGTTTTTGTTGACGGCCATATACATGGCGCGGTCGATGTCCATCAGGCCCATGTAGACCTGCATCTGGTCGTAGTGCTGGGGCTTTGACTGCTGAACCTTGTTCTTGACCAAGTCGTTGAATGATTTGTCGTTGTGCGTCTTGAACTCCAGCACGCAGGGCGACTTGGGCGCCTCGGGCAGGCCCTTGGCCACGCCGTCTAGGCTCCCGCCAAAGTGGCCATTGCAGGCCGACACGCGGAACTGGTCACCCGTCTCTGGGTCCTTGTCCCACACAGTTGCGCCGATGCCGCGCAGCTCCTCAATGAATCTGGCCTCCTCGCGCTGGCCGGTGCCAAACAGGCGCAGGATGCGACCAGGGAAAGTGGGTTTCATGACCCAGCGCCAGGTCAGCCAGACATATCGCTCGCACTGGTGGCCAATCAGGGACGCGCCCATGTGGGGCCGGTGCTCTTGGGGTTTGCTCTCATACCAGCGCACGATCGCGGCGCTGGTGGTGTGTTGTGATTCAGGAAGTGTTGCCATCGTTGTCTTTCAAAAAAGTGGGGTACTCGCTGCGTCACCCGGCAAGTGGGAGTCAGGCACCTGCCCAGTGCATCCGCTTTCCCCCGAGATTCATCAGGCCCAGGGCTTCTTGGCCGGTGCGGCAGCTGCAGGACGAGCTGCAGGCGCGGGCGCTGCGGGCTTGGCTGCTGGAGCAGCGGCGCCCAGGCTGGAGTTGACATAGCCCACGATGCGGTTGCGGTCAGGCTCCTTGCGGTCAATCTCCACATGGGCAATGAACGCGATGTCGTGCAGCTGGACGGTGTCGGTCATGTCCTCCACGCCGACAGCAAAGCACAGCGCAGCCAAGGCGGCCTTGGCAATGTCCTCAGCCTGCTTGTTGGGGTTGTCGATGTTCAGGCGCTCCCAGTGCCGGTGGCCACTGTGTTCACCGGCGATGACTTGCATCTCCAGCTCAAGGTAGTGGCCGTTGCCGGCTTTGGTGGGTTTGATGTCGCTCTTGACGATCATCATGTCGTAGTCGCCATTAGGCAGCGGCGCATAAGACCGTTGCTGCATGGGTTCCACAGAGGCTGCGTTGAAGTTAAAGTTGGCCATGTTGGTGCTCCTGGTTGATGGCTCAGTTGTTGGCCGCAAGCGCGGCAGCGAATGACTCCCAATCGAGAGGCATGTTCTTCAGACCAAACCGATTCCCGCCCATGTGGGCAGGATGCGGCTCGACATGGAGAATGCGTTTGCCCGTAGTGCGGGCTTTGGTTTCTTTGGCGCCAAACTTGGCGTCTGACTCGGTGGTCACCACCTGGTAGTTGGCCCAGCCGATGACGTCGGCCCACTCCTGCACCAGGGCGCTGGCGCGGTCGTGCAGCTTGATCGTGTACTGGTCGTACCCATCGTGCATGGGCGACTCAAAGCGCTTGATCTTGTCGTGCGCAATCAGGATCACAGCCATGTTTTTTTGCTGGCGCAGGGCCTCAAGCCCCGACAGCAGCGTGCGCCACTCTTCAGCTGCGGCGATGTAGCCCTTGCCATAGCCTGGCGCTTCAATGTTGGCCCACTTGTTGGCCGCGCAGACATGTTGATGCAGCAGCGGCTCCAGCCAGTCGAGTGAGTCCAAAAAAACTGACTCGTAGGGGTGCACCTCGTTGAGCAACGTGCCGATCGCGCTGTAGACCTCGTCCAGGGACTGGGCCAGCGGAAAGGCTGCAGTGTCTACAGCGTCGGCGCCGTCCTCAGTCAAGATGCCCACCGCGTTGGGGGCGCTGGCTGCAAAGGTGGTCTTACCGATCTTGCCGGGGCCAGCAATGACAATTTTGGGGGCGCGCATGCGTTTGGTGCGCTGGATGGATTGAAGGTTGAATGCCATAGTTGACTCCTTATTCGTCGTTGGCGATGCGGTTGAGAATTTCATCTTGTTTGTCGCTGAGAAACATGCGGACGTTGTACTCATCAAACTTGTCACGCATGTCAGAGACGAACGTCTCCTCCCATGTGTTCTTAGCGTTAGCTTCTGCCTCATCGAGCAGGTCAAGAAACTCTTGCTCGGTGTATTCGTCCTGCACCTTCACAACGTCACTCCTGGAAGGTGATCTTCACGCCGGTCTTGGCGGGGGTGACGGTGATTGCCTCAGCAATGTCGGCCCACAGCTTGGGCACATCGTGGCGCAGCGCTTTGAGCTTGGCCTCGTCGGGTTCGACTTTGGTCTTAAGCGGCCTGATGTCAGCAGGCCAGGCGCCTGTGAGCGCGGTCAGCTTGTCGATGTTGACTTTGTAGGTGACCTTGCCGGTCAACGTGATCTTGACGCCGTTGGGCGTAGCAAATGTCTCGCTGCCTTCCTCGCGGGCCGGGTGCAGCTTGAGAATCTTCTCCTCGGCCGCGATGCGTTCGGCCTTGGCGGCATCCTCTTTTTGTTTGGCGATGCTCCATTCGATCGCCAGCTCATCTAGTGTTTTCATGGTGGTGTTCCTGTCGTGGGTCAATGTGAAAATCGCATCACTCTGAAACGGTGATGTCGCTTGAATCCTGCAGCTCAATAAGTTTTTGCAGGTAGTGCGCAGCTTTGCGCAGGTCTTGCACGCCGCCCTTTTCGCGCCAGCGTGAAACGTACTTGACGATGTTGCCCTCAAAGTAACCTAACCCATTTTGTGCGATGTAGTCCCAGGGCTGGATCGTCTTGTTTTGGTAGTGCAGGCCGCCGATCTGCTGTTGGTTCGCTGATATGGGCAGGGCTTTTGGTGGTGCTGACATGGACAATGCTTTCAATGGTGGTGAATCGGTGCAGGTTGGCGCACTCGTAGCGTCTGCGTCGTGTGCCATCAGGCCGCGCTCGCGTCTCTAAGACGTTGGTCCAAGCGCCGCACGTTGGGCATTTGAACGCGCCCGTGGTGGTGATCGGCATTCACGACGACCACCAGGCAACCAGCACCATCGCCAGTGACACGCCAATCAACACAGCCAAGCCGTAGCCGGCAATGCGCTCCAAAATTGTTTCGCGTGCCGAGCTGGCGCTGGGGTAGCCAACGTCAAACTGGCAATCGGCCAAACTGCGGGGCGTCTGAATGTGTGAGGGTTTCATTGTGTTGCTCCTGTCGTGGGTTTGATCTTGTAGTCGGCGGGTGCGTGCTCATTCCACAACGCACCGTCTTTGTCGTGCTCGCGCTGATAGCGAGAGAGCTTGTCCAGGGCATCGCGTCCCCGGCGCCAGACGCGGTTGTCGTCTGACCATTGAAAGCCCCAGTCGTGGCGCTTAAGCTCGTTGATGTATTGCAGTTGGGTCATGGTTGCCTTTGTTGCGTTGTTGATGATGTGATGCTAACGCAATGGTGAGAATGTCGCAACACATAGACCAAACAATTTAGTAGGGATTTACCCTAGCATCATGGCCTGACCCACAAAACAGGGGACGCCCAGGCGATTTTCTGGTCCTGCATGACCTCTCGGCTGGGCCACATGATCAGGTTGAACGTGCCCGTTCGGTAGCCCCGGCGCACAACAGAGATGCCCGCCAGCCCAGTCGAACAGGTGGTCAAGCACAGCCGGTCAAGCAGCTGCACGGCCTCTTGCTGGGCAGGCGACACAAACGCAAGCCACCCATCTTGGATTGCGTTGGGAGCGCGCACTTGCACGGCGTAAGTGTTCACCGGACAGTCAGCGGGGCCGGGCACGGTGTCGTGCGTTTTGGCGGGAAACAGCGTGACAACGCCATGCTCATCAACTGACGCAGAGATGGGTACTTTGCGCACATCGTCAGTCACCTCGATGCCGGCCTGGCGCAGCACCTCAGTCACTTTTGCGCCCAGGATGTGGCTCACCTGGTGAGCCTCTTCTGATGTCATGCGGCGTTTGCCGCGCAGCATCAGCGACACGGCTGCCGGGTCGAGCTTCATGAGCTTGGCCAATCCGCGCTGCGATAGCTTGCGGTGCGCCATCTGCTCACGAAACCAATCGGTGTTCATTGGGGTTTCTACCAAGGAGTTCATTTTGTGAGGGTGACATAATCGCACCGTTGAGTCAATCGCAATAGGAGTAGGCAACAACATGATTCCGACAATTCACATGCAGGAGCCAGCGTTCTCAGTCATCGAGCGCTTAGGTGGCAAAGCCGCCGTGGCTCAGGCCCTGCGCCTGGACAAATCCACGCTCTCACGCTGGTGCCAGCCCAACCCCTCGGGCACGGGCGGCGTGATTCCGCAGCGCTACTGGGCGCGTTTGTTGGTGATGGCGCGCAAGCAAGGCGTTGCGATCACTTTGGAGGAGTTGGCCGCAGTCGAGGTCTGACATGGTCATCGGAGCAGCAACGATGACCAATTCAGATTTTTTGGCCGAGGTTTACGGACAGCTCGACGCCGGCCAATACGGCTGGGTGACGAGCTTTCGCAGTGATCCAGGCAACTCACCGCCCGCCGTCTGGTCAGGGCGCATGTACAAAGGCACACCCAACCAAGCGCTGATGATCGATCGCGCTGGCGAGGACAACACATACTTTTGCACCGCCGTCCTGAGTCCCTCTGAAGACGGCGAATTTGTGCGTCGCAAGGACGCATTTGTGCGCTTGGCCGCGCTGGTTGTGGACGACGTCAACCCCGAGGACATCCAGGCTTACAGCTGGTGCATGCAGACCAGCCCCGGCAAGTTTCAGGTCGGCATCTTGCTCGACGCCGATGACCAGGACACCTACGACCGCCAACTCATCGACCGCGTCATGTCGGCCTTGGCAGCTCGCGGCCGTTCCAACGACGCCTCGGGCAATGCCTGCGTGCGCTATGTTCGGCTGCCGGTTGGCTCCAACACAAAGCAACGCGCAGCCGGCGTCTGGCGCGTGCAGTTGGCCACTTGGGCACCCAATGTGCGCTGGTCGTTGGAAGACGCAGCCGCCGCAGTAGGCATCGACCTTGAGGGCCTGCGTGTGGCTGCAGCCATTGCCAAGGTGTCGCCCAGCAGCGCAGGCACAGGAACAGGCACGCACGCAGGCGAAATGATTGCTGGCCTCACAGCACCAGCTGCTGAGCGGGCCTACCACGAAAACATCACTCGCTTGGCCGCGAGCCTGGTTGCCGGTGGCATGTACGCCGGTGCGGCCGTTGAGTTCCTGTACTCACTCATGGACAGCGTCAAGCCTGACCACCGCCAAGAAGAGGAGTACCGCCGCTGGGAGCAGCGCCGAGCTGAGGTGCCCAGAGCCGTCAAGTCAGCCGAGAAGTTTGCGCCCGAGGAGCGCAAGCCCCCGCAAATCACGGTCAATTTGAACCTGGCTGACGAAGCCCCCACATCTGCCCCCACATCCGAGGGGTTGACGCCCCCACATGGCCCACAGCCTATGGACTGGACGGCGCTGGAGGGCAACGAGCCTGAGCCAACCCAGTGGCGCCTGGAGGGCTGGCTGCCCGAGCGCACCGTTACCTTGCTGTCAGCCAACGGGGGTGTGGGCAAGTCCAACCTTTCACTGCAGTTGGGCGTGAGCCTGGTCACGGGCCAAGAGTTCATGGGGCTGCAAGTCAAACCCTCACGCGTGCTGGTCATCAGTGGCGAGGATGAGGCACGCACCGTGCATTTCCGCGTGGCCAACATCTGCCAAGACCAGGGCATTGATCTGCGCAGCCTGGCCGGCGAGCTGATCGTTTACGACCTGACCCAGGCCGATTGCGTGCTGTGGCGTGATGGCTTGGCCACCAACCAAATGCAGTGGCTCGCTGACCAGGTCGTGCGCACCAAAGCTGATGTGGTTGTGATCGACAACGCGTCAGACGTCTTTGCCGACAACGAAAACGACAGAACAGCGGTGCGCGGCTTCATGCGCTGCTTGAACATGATCTCTTCAGTAACAGGTTGCGCTGTGTTGCTGCTGGCCCACGTTGACAAGGCATCGGTGCGCATGGGCGCGGGGCTGGACAGCAACAGCACGTTCAGCGGCAGCACTGCCTGGAACAACAGTGCCAGGTCGCGCTGGGCGATGGTGCGTGATGGCCAGGCTGTTGTGCTCAGGCATGAGAAGTGCAACTTGGGGCCGCTGCAGGATGAGCTGCGGTTTGAGTTTGATACAGGCGCCAAGGTGTTCAAGAAGTTCGGCACGGTGCCAGGCACTCAGCTTGCAGCTCAACTGATGCGCAATTCGCATCGCGCTGCGATTTTGAGATTGATCAACACGGCCGCGCAGGCCGGGCAGAACCTCTCAATGAACGCCAAGGCCAACAACAACGCCTACCGCGTCCTGCAAGGCAATCCCGATTTTCCGCGCATAGACCGCAGCACGTTCTTTGGAATGTTGTTTGACATGCAGCGCGAGCGCCTGCTGGAAGAGATCGAGTACGTCGGTGAGCACCGAAAGAAGTTCAAGCGCTTGGGCCTGACCGAGCAGGGACAAATGCGCGTTTCGATCGGATCGGGCGCTGCGCCCACATGGAAGCAAAGAGAGGATGCAGATGATTAACCGCAGTTATGAGGTGCCGTGCAACGGCTGCGTTCGATGTTGCATGAGCGACGCCGTGCGCATTTTGCCGCATGAAGACGCCAGCAAATGGGAAACCGAGCCGCACCCGATGGGCAAAGGCATGCGAATGCTGGCGCACAGCGCTGACGGCCGGTGCTACTACTTGGGCGACAACGGCTGCACGATTCAGAACGACAAACCCCAGATATGCCGCGAAATGGATTGCCGAAATATCGCCCAGGCCATGACCTTCACGCAAGCGCGCAAGTGGAACGTGTTGCATGTATGGCAGCGAGGCAAGGATTTACTGAAAAGAAAAACAGGAGAGCAACCATGAGCGAGGCACTGGAGCGCGTCATTGCGCAGCAACAAGCCGAGATCGACCAGTGGAAAAAGCGAGATGCCAGCAGCATCGAGGCATGGGCGCGCGAGCACAAAAAGCGTGAGGCTCTGGCGTCTGCCGTGTTCAGTCTTCTGAATTTCCCTGACGCACCGCACAGCAGAACAGCAGTCATTGAGGCCCTCAGCGCGTGGGGCTATTGCCTGATGTGCGAATGCAGCCCCTGCGAATGCGAGGGCGAGTATGACTGACATGGATGTTATTGCCATCGCCAACGATGTATACGGGAAAAACACACCCTGGCATGGGGTGCAGAGGCAGCGTCTTGTCATGTTGGCCGAGCGGCTGGTGGCAGCCGAACGCGAGGCGTGTGCGAAGGTGGCCGAAGTTGCAGAACCGTATCAAGCAGCCGACCTGATCCGCGCAAGGGGCAAGCATGACTGATGGCGGCAAAGGATCAGGGCGCCGGCCTGGCCAAGGCTATCAGGATGGCTGGGCGCGCATCTTTGGGCGTACAACCCAACGCGACCAGGGCGGCTGCGGGGCAGTTTTGCGCACCTGGTTCAGTGAGGACGAGTTCATTGACCGCGCTTGCCCGCCCTGCCATCAGGATTGCAACCAAGGCCGCACATGCCCAGCTCAGGGGGGCAAGTGAGGTGCGCCCTCGCATGCGCTTGCTATGCGATCGCATTGAGCTCGCATGCGGTCGCAGGGTTGGGAAAGGCAAGGCCCCACCACCCAAGGTGGGGGCCTTTCCCCTGCGTTTGGGGGCGCCCGCGCATCCGCATAGATAGGGTGTGGGATGCAGGCGCACGCAGTTATCCACAGGCAATGGGAGAATCGCAATCATGGAAGCAATGAAGGACATCGAGCTGGTGCTTGCGATCGCAGGCTGCTGCTTTTTGGTCGTCGGGCTGTTTGGCAACTTGTGGCCGTTTTTGCTCGGCGTGGGATTGATTGGAATGTCGGAGGTGGCAAGTGCATTCGCAAGCAAGGACTGAAACCGCTGATCTGCAGGCCGCGCTCACGCGGGCGGCGGTTGAGGCTGCGATGCCTGATGAAGTCACCGATGAGCAGGGCGCAACAGGGGCAGGTAAAAAAGGTGCTCAGAAGGAGAAGCGCGCGGTCAGCCCGCTTACGGGAGCGCCCGTGCCGAAGGGCCGCACCAAAGGCACGCCCAACAAGCTGACGACCTCGATCCGAGACGCCGTGATGACCGCGTTCAACCAGGTCGGCGGCGCGCAGTACCTGGTCAAGCTGGCCAACGGCACGCAGAGCGACCGGGCCGCGTTCACCAGCCTGCTGAACAAGGTGCTGCCGACGCAGATCAACGCCAACGTGGAAGGCGGTATCCAAGTGCAGCTGAGCTGGCTGGGATCGCGCTCGATTGGCACAACAACGGCACAACCCGCTGAGGTCATCACGCAAGTTGTTGATCTGGAAAGGGATTCGGCAGGCAAGTACCGGATGATTGATCAGAAGGCAGCGCCGGCAGGGGGCGGCGGCGGCGACACCGGCGCAGGGCAGACGGCGGGTGCCGATGGCCATCCCGGCGGCAACCAGGCACAAAAGGCGCGGACGCAGCAGAACGGCCTACAAGGCGCGAACGATGTCTGAGGCTACCCAGCCCTCACTCGCCCCGCTTCGCTGCGCTGTGGCTGGTTCTGGCCGTGTTCCTGCCATGTTCCTGCGTGATCGGGCAGCCAGGAAAACGCCAGACCCCCACCCCCCCTTGAGCCGGGGGAGGGGGGTGGCAAGTAACCGGGTCCCCCCCCACTTTTTCAGTACCCCAAAAAGACCTGTTGAGAATTACGCAACATGAACCTTGACGAATACGTCCCCCGCAACGTCTTCCTGCCGCTGCACAACCGCGACAAGCGCTGGACGGTAGTCGTGGCCCACCGTCGCGCAGGCAAAACGGTGGCCATGTGCGCTGACCTGGTGATCGGCGCGCTGGAGACGGCGTTGCCCAAGCCCCAGTTTGCGTACCTGGCGCCACAGCGCGACCAGGCCAAGCGGGTGGCGTGGGCGTACCTCAAGGACCTGACCCGCAAATTCTGGTCAAAGCCCCCAAACGAATCCGAGCTGAAGATCACGGTCAACAACGGCCACGGCGGCGAAAGCACGATCTATGTGGCGGGCGCGGACAACTACGACGCGCTGCGCGGCATGTACTTTGACGGCGTGGTGATGGACGAGATGGGCCAGATGCGCCCCAGTGCCTGGTACACCGTGCTGCGTCCTGCCCTGTCCGACCGGCGCGGCTGGGCGATCTTTGCCGGCACACCGGCCGGCAAGAACTTGTTTTGGAACCTCAGAGAAGAGGCGCGACTGAACAAGGACACGCACCTGCTGATGGAGCTGCCGGCCAGCAAAACCAACATCATTCACCCCGATGAATTGAGGGACGCCAAAGCTCAGATGACCGAAGAAGCGTTTTTGGTCGAGTACGAATGCAGCTTTGATGCGGCGGTTCCCGGCGCGTACTACGCCAAACAGATTGGCGAGGCGTATGAGCAGGGGCGCGTGGGCAAGCACGGGATTGACCCGGCATTCCCGGTCAACCTGGTGGCTGACTTGGGCTACACGGACAGCTGCAGCTGGTGGGGCTGGCAGGAGACACGCGACGGGATTCGGATTGTTGACTTCATGGAGGACGACAACCAGCCAATCCAGCACTACATCGACTGGGTCAAGAACCGGCCGTACCTGGTCAACCCCAAGGGCGTGTTTTTGCCGCATGACGCCAAGGCCAAGAGCCTGCAGACCGGCAAATCCATCATTGAGCAGTTCTTGGCCAACGGCATCCGGCCCAACCTGGTGCCCGAGATGAGCTTGCAGGACGGGATCGAGGCGGTGCGGATGACATTGCCCACATGCTGGTTCGATGAAGACAAAACTTACGAGGGCATGGAGCACCTGCGGGCGTACATGCGGGAATGGGACGAGAGGACGCAGACCTACCGCAACCGGCCCAAGCACGACCAGCACAGCCACGCGGCTGACTCGTTCCGCTACTTGGCTTTGGCTGCGCGTCCAGCGTCGAGAAAATCAAGCCGTGTTACTACAATCACAACATTGCCCAAGGGCAGCAACTACCAGTTTGCCCTCAACGACATTTGGGACTGCCAGCCGAGGCAGTCAGGAAGGGTTGGATGATGGATCAAGCAGTGATCACCAGCGACAGCGATTTTCAGAACACGCCGATGGGTCTGGCTCAGCGCTGGCAGACCGAGATCGACGCGTCTCAGCAGGAGATGCTGAAGTTTCACCAGGACGCCAACCGCATCACGCAGCGTTACCTAGACAAGCGCGACGCCTATGGCAAAGACGAGAGCCGCGTCAACTTGTTTTGGTCCACCATGCAGGTGCTGCTCTCGATGCTGTACGCCCGGCCACCCAAGGCCGACGTGGCGCGCTCGTTCCAGGACTACGAAGACGATGTGGCCCGCGTGTCGAGCACGATCATGCAGCGACTGCTCAACCGCTCGTTTGATGACAACACCAGCGCCTGGGACGCAGCCGTGCGTCAAGGCATTGAGGACTGGCTGGTGGTTGGAATGGGCCAGATTTGGCTGCGCTACGAGGTCAAGACTGAGCCGTATGTGATCGACGCGATCATTGACCCGATGACTGGCATGGAGCTGGAGCCTGCCCAAGAGGGCGAGCGCATTGTTGAAGAGGACGCCCCCTGCGACTACGTTTACTGGGAAGACTTCTTCTATTCCCCAGCGCGTGTGTGGCCCGAGGTGCGCTGGGTTGCCCGCCGCGTGTACATGACCAAAGACCAATTGGTTGCGCGCTTTGGTGAAGAGATTGCCCGCAGCGTGCCTCTGGCCGCAAGCAACAAGACCAAGAACTACAACGACCAGGCGCCTAAGCACGACCCTTGGAAGAAGGCTGAGGTTTTTGAGATTTGGTGCAAAGAGACACGCAAGGTCTACTGGTACGCCAAGGGCGCGGCCACCATCCTTGACGTCAAAGACGATCCGCTGCGCTTGGACAATTTCTTCCCGTGCCCCAAACCCGTCGCAGCCAACGTCACCAGCTCCAACTTTGCGCCCCGTGCCGACTACATCTTTGCTCAAGATCAGTTCCAAGAGCTGGACGAGATCAACACCCGCATTACTTGGCTGACCCGCGCCGCCAAAGTGGTGGGTGTGTACGACAAAGCGGCCGAAGGCATCCAGCGTGTGTTCCAGCAGGGCGCTGAGAACCAGCTGATTCCGGTGGACAACTGGGCCATGTTTGCCGAGCGTGGCGGCATCAAAGGACAGGTGGATTGGATACCGATTGACCAGGTTGTCAACGCGATTGACCACCTGCGCCTGTACCGCCAAGACAAGGTCATGCAGATTTACGAGGTGCTGGGTGTGTCTGATGTGATGCGCGGCAGCTCCAAGGCCAGCGAGACGGCCACTGCCCAGCAGATCAAGGCTCAGTTTGGCTCGACCCGTGTGCAGCTCAAGCAGTTCTACATTGCCGACTGGATCAGCCAGGCATTGCGGATCAAGGCCGAGATCATCGCCAAGCACTGGCAGCCCGAGACGATCATTCGCCGCTCTAACATCGAGCGCACGCCTGACGCGCCATTGGCCATGCAGGCCGTTGCGTTGATCAAAGATGAAGAGATGGCCGAGTACCGCATCAACATCGAGGCCGACTCGATGGCCGCGTTGGACTGGGCCGCTGAACGTGACGCTGCCGTGCAGTTCATGCAGGGCCTGGGCGCGTTCATTTCCCAAGTCGCGCCGATGGCTCAGCAAATGCCGGCCGCCGCGCCCGTTCTGCTGTCGCTACTGCAGTGGAGCGTGAGTAAGTTCCGCGTCAGCACGCAGATTGAGTCGGTGCTTGACCAAGCCATTCTCTCCCTCAAGCAGCAGGGCATGCAGCCGCCTGGCCCATCGCCCCTGCAGCAAGCTGAAGTGGCTGAGAAGATGGCGGGCGCCAAAGAGCGCACGGCCAAGGCCGCCAACACCGAGATGGATGCGCGCATGAAGGCCCTGCAGATGGGCATGATGCAGCCCCAGCCCCAGCTGCCGCCGGCAGCGCCAGCCATGCCGCCTGTTGGCGGCGCAATCCAGTGAGGTGAAGCATGAGTGGCGTTCCAGAACCGTACCGATTCAAGCACCAACACGTTGGCCCCAATCAAACCAGTTTGCTGCTGACTGGCAGCACCGTTGGTGACTACTTGCATCGCATCGTTGTGACCGTTACCAGCGGCAGCAATGGCGCTGTGTCGATCAGTGACGACAGCCACACGCACCTGATTGTCCCCGACGGTGTTGGCAAAGGTGTGTACAGCGTTGAGCTGAACATGGTGGCGCAATTAAGTGGCTGGAAAGTTACAACTGGCAGTGCTGTTGAAGTGCTTGCCGTGGGCACATTTGGAAGTTGAAGGAACACATCATGGAACTCGTAAAGCTCATCTCAGCATCATGCAAACAAGCCCTGGATCAAGCGATTGATCATGAGCTGTATGCGTCCAACTTTTACAAAAACGCTGCCAACCACATGCAGCGCATTGGCTACTTTGGAGCGCAAAAATTCTTTGTTGCCGAAAGCGCCAGCGAGCTAGAGCACTACCAAAAAATCGTCGATTTTCTGAACGACGTTGGGATGGTGGCCAAGGTGCCCAGCGTCGAGGCCATGACTGAGCAATTTTCGTCATTGCTTGAGGTTGTGCAGGCCGCGTACAACATTGAGGTCGCCCTGTATCACAGCTACAGCCGCTGGTACAAGTCGGAATCTGACGACCCGGTAGTGCAGCAATTCTTGCTGCAGTTCTTGGAGATTCAGCGCACCAGCGTTGGCGAGTACGGCGACCTGCTATCGCGTCTGAAATTGGCTGGCGACGACAAGTGCGCACTGCTGATCATCGACCAGGAGATGGGGGGCTGAGATGCCAAGTCAATCACCAGCGCAGGCGCGCTTTATGGCCGCAGCCGCTCATGACCCGAAATTTGCCAAGAAAGCTGGCGTTCCACAGTCGGTGGCCGAAGAGTTCAATCAGGCTGACAAGGGCAGTCAGATGTTGAAGCAGGCCATGCATGTGCAGGCCCTGCGGCGCAAAAAGTGAGGCCGTGATGGAAGAGACATACCTCAGTGCAACGCCCGTCCAACGTCGCTGGGCCATGTCGTTGGCCAACGCGTTGCGCTCAGCGCGTGATGTTGGCAATCGCGCAATCCCAGAGGATGCGCCATTGATTGGCGGCGCCAGGCTCGGTGACATGTTTTTGGGTCAAGCGCCAGAAGGCGCCGAGCGCTTGGCCTATGGCGAGCGCATGACGTCAGGCCGAGGTCAGACGCTGGCCATACGGCCCGAGACGTTGGACTTGGCCATGCTGGTGCCGATCCCTGGTGGTGGCCAAACCGGCATGGCTGCTCGCGCTGGCGGCAAGGCAGAGGCCACGATCGGTGCGTTGCGCGCTCCCAAGGTCAAACAGACCGTTGACAACCCGCAGCGTATTGCGTTTCCCGGCATCTACAAACGCCCCGACGAAATCGCACGCGAAGCGTCCGAGATGGTGGCACCGGAAAACCCCATGCTGCGGCAGCTGTTTGGCGTGACGCGTGACGATCTGTTCGAGATGAGCAAGGCGCGCACGGGCAACATTGACCCTGTGCTGCCGGGTGCAGCGGCCAAGCCCAAAGGCAGCGCGGCTGCCGAGGGCGTGATGAACCGCCGAAACGAAAACCGCTTGCTGAACACGCTGGGCGAGGCCGAAAAACACCCCGACTTGTACAAAGGCATGGTGGGCTGGTACGTCATGGACCCAGCTTTCCAGCGCCTTAAGGCATTGGTGGGCGAGGAGGAAGCGATCTCCCGATACAACCGTCTCAACGCGCTTAGCGGCATGGCCTCGCCCGGCAGTGATGTGCTCACCGAATTCAATCGCGGCACGGCCGCCAACTGGCTGTCCAACCAAGGCCGGTTTGATGACTTCTTGAAGTACGGCGGCTACCCAGCTGCAGCTCGCGGCGAGCAGTTCCCGTCCGACATGATGGGCATCATGGGTCACCCGTACCACAAGACTGCGCAGGCGCTGCCAATGGAGAAGTACCTGGCCAAGGGCGAAGTTGACATGCAGTCGCCCAAGGTGCCGATGTATATCCAGGCCAGTGGCGTGCCCGAGACGGGATTTCAGACGGCCATGCCCGTGGGCGACGCGCACTGGTCGCGTGCCGTGGGCTTGGGCGACACGCGCACCAATCAAGCCTACGGCGCCAGCGTCACCACACCCGAGATGTCGCAGCTGGGTCCGTGGTGGCGTGACCGTATCGCCAGCAGAGTTGGCTTAGAGTCTGTGCCCGCGCAGGCCCTTGCGTGGGGCACGTTTGCCAAACAGACCGGCGTGGATACACCCGTGGGCGCGCCCAAGCTGGAGCTGTTCGCACAACAGATTGCCAAGGCCGCAAACAGGATGGGCGTCAGCCCCGAGACGGCACGCGACTTGATTCTGACGGGCAAAGCGCACGCCGGTCTTGTTGGCCAGGGCACCGATGTCAAGAGGTTGGTGGCAGACGAAGGCAAGAAAGCGCTGGTTTCCGCGCTGCGCACCAAGAGCAAACAAACCGAGGATGAGGACAAATGACACGACGTCGTTGGATTCAAGACCGCAACACGGGTGAACTGATCGAGGTCACGCCCGATTACCAGTCTGAGATGCGCACCGACTCTGGCGCGCTTTGGGGTGACCGCAGCTACGACGGCATGCGCGCCAGCGATGGCACCGACATCAGTACGCGCACCAAGCACCGCGAATACATGAAGGCAAACGGTCTGACCACGGCCGATGACTTCAACCAATCCTGGGCGCAAGCCAAGGAACAGCGTGAGCGACTGTTCACGCAAGGCGGCACGTTCCGACGTCAAGACATCGAGCGCGCCATTTCCATCCTCCAAAACAGACGATAAAAATGAGCACTGAACCCACGACATCACTGCGCGAGTCCATTGAGGCCGCGCTTGAATCTGAAGAAAACCCATCGGCTGCGCCAGCGCCAGCCAATCAACTAGAGCCGTCTGACCAGCTTGATCTTGACATCCCGGTGCCTGGCGATGGTGCTGCACCTGCCGCAGGCGCAGATGCTGCTAACGCCGACCTCAACAAGCTGGCAGAAGGTCAAAACCAGCCTGATAACCAACAGGCACAACAACAAGGTCGAGACGAGCAAGGAAAATTTAAGGCCAAGCAAGACGAGGGCGTGCAGCCTGGTCCCAAGTCAGGCCCGCGTCAGCAAGGCGAAAAGCCCCCGGCATCTTGGCGCCCCGAAGTGCGCGAGCACTGGTCGCAGCTGCCCGACACCGTGCGCTCGGAGATTGCCCGGCGTGAGTCGGAAGTGCAGCGCACCCTGCAAGAGACAGCCGAGGCGCGCAAGACGGCTGAGGCTGTGATGCGCACCATCTCCCCGTATGAGGCGTACATCAAAGCCGAAGGCGCCAACCCGCTGCAAGCCATCGACAACCTTATGGCCACGGCCGTGCGCTTGCGCACTGGCACCGCGCCCGACCTGGCCAACCTGGTGGCGGGCATGGTCAAGCAGTTTGGCATTGGCCGGTTCGGCAACGGCTTTATTGAGATGCTGGACAGCGCCCTGGCAGGCCAGCAGCCCCAGGGCGACCCGCAGCAGCTGGCGGTCCAGCAGGTCGTGCAGCAGCAGCTCGCACCGGTACAGCAGATGCTGAGCCAGTTCCAGCAGGCCCAGTTTGCGCAACAGCAACAGCTGGCGCAGTCGGCCGCCAACGAGGTGCAGACCTTTATCAGCCAGGCTGAGTTTGGCGATGACGTTCGTGAGGACATGGCCGACATCATGGAAACGGCTCAACGCCGAGGCCAGAACATCACCCTGGCTGACGCGTACCGCAAAGCCTGCATGATGAATGACCAGGTGCGCAGTGTGCTGCAGCAGCGCCAGCAAGCGGGGCGCGCCCAGCAACAGACCCAGGTAGCCCAGCGCGCCAGGCAGACCGCTGTGCAGGTTTCCGGGGCCGCGCCAGTGGGCGGTTTGAAGCAGGACCCCACCGACATCCGATCGGCCATTGAAGCGGCTATTGCGATGAACTCACGCTGAGGCATAATTCACACCACAGAGGGAGGCAACTCTCTCTTGGTGTGCCAAAGCACCCCAGCCACCGAAGCTCCATAGGAGACGCGCAAGGCGTCCCACCTACGGCAAATGTCGGACTGTGAACGGTTCGCGTAGGCGCATCTGAACTGGTGGGCAATCTTGCCCGTGTACTTTTTCAGATGAGGAGTTTCATCATGGCTTTTCCGAATACCTCGGACATCATTGCGACGACGATCCAGTCGCGCACCCGTCAGATTGCTGACAACGTCACCAAAAACAACGCCCTGCTTGCCAAGCTGAACCAGCGCGGCAACGTGAAGACCATCAGCGGCGGTAACGTGATTTTTGAAGAACTGTCGTTCGCTGAAAACGCAAACGCCGGCTTCTACTCTGGTTACGACCTGCTGCCTGTGGCTGCACAGGACGTCATCTCTGCTGCTGAGTTTCAGATCAAGCAGTTCGCAGTTCCGGTCGTTATGAGCGGCCTGGAAATGCTGCAGAACAGCGGCAAGGAACAGTTCATCGACCTGCTTGAGGCCCGCCTGAACGTGGCCGAAAGCACCATGATGAACAAGCTGGCCCAGTCGATCTACTCCGACGGCACCGGCTCTGGCGGTAAGGAAGTCACCGGCCTGAACGCCGCTGTGCCCTCCGATCCCACCACCGGCACCTACGGCGGTATTGACCGTGCCACCTGGTCCTTCTGGCGTTCGCAGCTGTATGACTTCAGTGCCAACAGCGTGACCCCCGGCGCGACCACCATGCAGGCCGCGATGAACAAGCTCTGGTCTAGCACCGTTCGCGGCGCTGACCGTCCTGACCTCATCGTCCTGGATAACACCTACTGGACCTACTACATGAGCAGCCTGCAAGCTCAGCAGCGATTCACCTCGCCTGAGACTGGCAACCTGGGCTTCCCCACTCTGAAGTTCATGGACGCTGATGTGGTTCTGGACGGTGGTATCGGTGGCTACTGCCCCGCCTCTACTGGCTTCTTCCTGAACACCAAGTACATCAAGTGGCGCCCCCACAAGGATCGCAACATGGTGCCGCTGTCGCCCAACCGTCGCTACGCGATCAACCAGGACGCCGAAGTGCAAATCCTGGCTTGGGCCGGCAACCTGACCAGCTCTGGTGCTCAGTTCCAAGGTCGCATCCAGAACTAAATTTGGTGGGACCTGTCGTGGGTCACCCTTTCCCGAGGGACTGGGGTGACCCACCTCCCTCGGGTTTTTTGACGAAAGGAAATCATCATGGCAGCAACTTATGGCGCAGCAGTATCTGCAGCAGCTCCTGCGGTCGTAGACACGAACGCATCTCAAGGCACCGGCGCAGTGAGCGAAGGCATTGGCCTCACTGGTGTTGACGGCGCAAGCATCGGCGGTTCCCGCATCGGCGGCGCCCCCGGCACCGATCTCAAGATCGAAACCAACGTCTAAGAAAGAAAAAAAATCATGCAACCCACGACCCCTACTATTTTTGAAGAACCGACCATCTTTGAGCGGCCCGACGAGTCGCGCTTTGAGGCCGACAACAAGCTGTACATCGAGTTCTCGCGCAAGCCGCGCCTGCACCCTGGCAAGAGCCGGGAAGAAGGCCGCGCCGTGTTTGAGGAAGTCGACTACATCAAGATTTATGTTCCTGGCGACAAATCGTCGGTAGTGGAGCGCCCTGTCACTGAGCAGGACGCGTTCCGCTTTCATGACCGCTACAACAAGTGGAAGTCTGGTCAGGCTGAGGCCGTGATTGGCACTCCGCTGTCGTCCTTGCCAACCATGAGTCCTTCCAAGGTTGAAGAGTACAAGTACTTCAAGATCGTCACGGTCGAGCAGCTCGCGGAGGCAAACGACTCTCTGGGCCAAAAGTTCATGTCGTTCCAGGCCGACAAGCAGCGCGCCAAGAACTTCCTTGAAGTGGCACGCAACAACGCGCCCATCGAGCAAATGAACGCTGAGTTGGCCAAACGTGACGCCGAGATCGAGAACTTGCGCAACATGGTGGAGGCCCTGCAGGTCAACACCAAGAGCAGCAAGCGCAACGTCGCGGCCACGGTTGAGGCAACCGAGTAAAGGAAAGCGGGATGGCTTACCAGATCACAAACGATGCAACGCTGTCCACGATCGTGCAGACCGTGGCTGCGATGGTGAGCTATCCCGTCCCGTCTGATCCTGCTGGTGATACTGACCCTGCTGTGCAGCAGATGGTCCAGGCCGCCAACATGGCCGGGATTGAGCTGTTGTCCATGTATGACTGGCAAGAGCTGATCAAGAACTACCAGATTCCCATCCAGTCGGACACCAACGGCCAAAAGGAAAAAGCGTTCCCGCTGCCCGAAGACCTGTTTGACTGGATTGATCAAACCAACTGGAACGCGACTACGCAGTTCCCCTCACTGGGTCCTGTGTCGCCACAGATGTGGCAGCAGCTGCTGATCCGCACCACGTTGCCCACCTTGTCTTTCTACTGGCAGGTGCGCGGCAACAAGATTTACGTTCTGGCGCCGCCCAACGCGCCCCAGACGATGAACGTGTTTTACCTGTCCCAGGCATGGGTGCAGGACCAGGACAACCCCGACCTGTACAAAAACCGCATGACCAAGAACGGCGACACTGCGTTGCTGGATGGCGTGCTCATGCAGCTGTACACGCGGGTGAAATGGTTGGAGATGAAGGGCCTGGACAGCTCAGCAGCCATGCGTGACTTCCAGATTACTTTTGAAAACCGCCGTGGGTCCGAGAAGGGCGCGCCTGTGCTTAGCATGGCCCGTGACTTCCGATTCCCGTACATTCAGCCGCTGGTCAATACGCCAGACACCAACTATGGGTCCTGACCATGCCTCTAGTGCCTCTTGCCCCTTTCAAGACGCCACGAAAGGCAGCGGCTGCACGCACCGCTCAAGTCTTTAACATCCCGGCCTCGGTCGGCGGTTTGAACTACCGCGACCCGATCAGCGAGATGGACCCCAAAGATGCGCTGATCCTCAACAACTTCATTGCGCGCCAGCAGGGCGTGGAAATTCGCAAGGGTTGGCAAGTCAATACCGAAACGATCAGCCTGCCGGTTGAGTCGATTTTTGCGTTTAAGTCTCAGCAAGGCAGCGCTGAAGATCGCGTGTTTGCGGCTGCCAATCAGCGCATCTACGACGTCACCACCAACCCCGCCACCATCGTTGTCGGCGCAACCAACAGCGACGCGGACGAGTGGAACACCACCATGTTCGCCACGCCTGGCGACACGTTTTTGCTGGCTGTGTCGCCTGGTGCCGGGTACTGGACCTACAACGTCACCAATGGCTGGGTGCATCGCACGCCGACCAATTTGCCCGACACGGTTCGCACTGTCATGGTGTGGAAGCGCCGCGTGTGGTTCACCTGCGAAAACGACACCCAGGTCTATTACATGGACGACGTCGATGCCATCGATGGCTCTGTGACCGCGCTGCCGATGGGATCGTCGTTGCGCAACGGCGGCTACATCTCGGCGTTGATCAACTGGACGATTGATGCCGGGTTCTCGGTGGACGACTTCATGATCGCCGTGGGCACCGAGGGCGACATTGTGATCTGGGAAGGCACCGATCCCACCAGCGCCGACACTTTCCGCGTCAAGGGCGTTTGGTACGTTGGCCCCGTGCCTCGTCATGGAACGTACTACACCAACTTTGGTGGCGATGTGATGATCGTCAGCCAGGCCGGCTTGGTGCCCATGTCCAAACTGGTTGCCGGTCAATTCAATGATGTGCAAATCGGCCCCGCGTCCAAAATTCAGCCGGTGTTGATCAAGTTGGTCAACGAACTGTTGGACGAGAAGTACTGGTCGGTGTTTCCTGTGCCATCAAGCGAGGTGCTGATTATCAGCGCACCCTCAAAGGCGGGTGTTTACACGCAGTTTGCGATGAACGTGGTGACCGGAGCGTGGTCCACGTTTACCAACATTCCCATGCGCTGCACAACCATGCTTGGTGGCCAGCTGTACTTTGGCACCTTTGATGGACGCACGGCCAAGGGTTTGTACGGAAACACCGACGAGGCGCCTTTGGCCGGTGGCAATGGCAATTTCATCCAGGCCGACATCCAGACCGCGTTCAACTCGTTTGGCACGCCAGCCAACAACAAGAAGTTTGGCATGGCGCGCCCGATCTTTATCGCCCCCACCGCGCCCAGCGTCAAAGTGCGCATCAACACTCAGTATGCGTTCAGCAACGTGGCTGGCTCTCCGTCTTACACCAGCACACCTGACGCGGAATGGGACGTATCAATCTGGAACGTGGCGCGTTGGGTGGGTGACGCCAACACCTACCAAGCGTGGGTCGGCACCACCGGCTTGGGCTATTACGCGGCGCTGCGCATGAAGGTGCGCGGCTTGCCTGGCACTGTCTTTACGTCATGCCTGCAGATGACAGAGTTGGGTGGTGTGATGTGATGCAGCTGACC
>Ga0075471_10000301_pt1 | contig 28696 bp, 23 predicted proteins | sample DEB19_08_DNA_2_FD_74787 | JGI IMG/M metagenome (GOLD analysis project Ga0075471, IMG submission 74787) | Aqueous microbial communities from the Delaware River and Bay under freshwater to marine salinity gradient to study organic matter... | ecosystem: Environmental > Aquatic > Marine > Coastal ...
GCCGCCAAGCGTATCGCGAGCAATAGTTGGTGGGCGCGAACATCTTTGCAGCCTGTCAGTGCCGCCGTCACCTCAGCGGCAAGGTCGGGTCGCTTCAGATGAAATCCTTTGGGCATGACCTCACCTGCCACGCCTCACAACTAGGGCAATTCCAAACTAGAATCGGTATCACAGCCAACCGCCAGCTTGTCATTTGGGCAGAAATTGCAACACTCCCGCTCCTTTGAGGCGTCCCAATGCCGCTTCATCCGGGCCCAATCAGTTGTGAATCCATCACCCAAAAACTGGCCGCTCATCGCCTTTGGTGGCTTTGCTTTACTCCCCCACCGGAGTTGCCGGGTCATGGGCAGTTATGGCCTCATGCTTCTGATTGCCTTCACCTTGACGGGCTGTGCGTTGCCCAAGCATGAAGTTGGCTTGAACAAGCTGTTGCAAGAGGAACTGGGTGAGTCGCGCAATGGCATCCCGGCCTATCGCTGCACCGTCGGGGCGCACCGGGGATCATCCATCGAATACATGGAGAATACGCTCAACGCTTTGAAGGCCGCGAACGCCAGCCGCAAATATGCGTTCGTCGAGTTCGACATCCAATACTCCAAAGACAATCGCATCGTGGTCTTTCACGACCGGCGGCTGCTGCGGTTGTTTGGCAGCGCCCGCTCCGTCGGCAACACCACGCTGGCGGAGTTGGAGGAAATTACTGGCGGTGAAGTCTGCACCTACGAGGAGGCGATTGCGGCGGTGGACAAGCGGCTCAACATTGAAATCAAGTCGCAGGGCGACGATGGGGAGGACGCACGGCTGGCGGATGAGGTGATTGATGACCTGCGCCGGCGCGGACGGTTGGGTGACGTGATGGTCAGTTCCATCTCCGGCAACGTGCTAAAATATATCAAGTCCAAGTATCCAGACATCCCCACAGGAAAGATTCACTGGCTCACGCGGTCGACGTATCTGCACCTCGACAGCTTGACCGAGGGACTTTATGCGGACTTGGAGGACACCGGTGCTGATTACCTTATGTTGCACGTTTCCAATCTTCGCAACATCGAACGGCTGCTGGCGTTGAAACCGAATGGCAAGACCATCATCTTCTGGGATTTCAAGGATAACATGTTCCTCGTCCACAAGGATCTCTCCGACCGCGTTTGGGGGGACTCCGGCACGAAAAACTGGTTGAAACAAGCGCGGTATGGGTTCCTCCACCCCCCGCACGATTAAGCTGTGTTTGCTGGAGGCGGCTTGGGTTCTGCATGGGTTCCGTGGGGTGCTGCCGGGTCCAACGGATGTTCATCCTCCAGCCAATGCTCGGACACTTTGCCGTCCCAGCAGGCGAGGTTCACCGGATAGATGCCCGGATCGAACATCACATGGTAGAAATGCCAGACGAGAATTGCCAGGCACGCCAGGATGGCCTCGTAATAATGGATCGTCGTGGCCACGTCGATCACCCAGCGCGGCAACCACTGGGTGACTTCCATCTTGAACCAGATGGCGAGACCGGTGACGCCCATGATGATGGTGCCCCAGACTACCGCCCAGTATTCCAGTTTCTCCGGATACCCAAACCGCTTGAAGCGCGCCCGCTCCGCGCTGCGGCCCGTCAGGTAACTCACGTTGGTGGCGACGTCTTTGACATCCTTTCGCTCTGGCCAGAAGTCGCGTAGTAATTGCCGTCCCTCCCTCGTGAACAGCAGGTAGCCAATATGGTAGAGTCCCAGCGCAATCATCGCTACGCCCACGATGCGATGGCTCCACCGCCGGAACACTTCGTTCGAGCCGAGTAGGTGAGCGACCCACGAGTCGGGAAACTTCAAGGCAAACCCGGTCACAGCAAGCACGATGAAGCTTGCCAGCAGCACGAAATGTTGCCAGCGCTGCTGCCGGTTCATGCGGACAATGGTGCGGTGCTCCGCCCTGTGCAGCCGTAGCCACTTGCGAATGAACAGGAGCCCGTTGTGAACGGTCATCACCCCGATGGTGGCGAAGATGAGGATAAAATAGATGCGGCGTACCCATGCGTTCACCTTGCCACCGAAGTCACCGGCTTGACTGGGTGCCACCTCCGCCACGTGAATCTTGCCCTGCGCAAATTTGTCCGTGGCCCCGGGATGACACTGGCCGCAGGTCGCGACGAGGTTGTTGGTGCTGATGCTGGAGCGCGGGTCCGCGGACGGCAGCACCAGGTGATAGCCGTGACAACTGGCGCAGTTCGCCGCCAGGGTTGAACCATACTGGGCGGCCAGCCCGTGGTAGCTGGCAAAGAACGTTTCCACGCGGTCTGTCGGCAGGTTGAACTTCGTGTTGATGCGCTCCGACGCGTGACATTTGCTGCACACATCGGCGGAGATCTTGAGCGTCCCGGCGGTCTTCAATTCCTCAATCCGATGTTCGGCGTGGCAATCTATGCAGGTGGCCGCTTCGCGCTTGCCGCTGGCGATGGCGCGACCGTGGATGCTCGCCGTGACATCGGCGGCGGCTTCCTCATGACAGGCCCCACAGGTTTGGGTGAGATTGGCAAAGTGCAGGGGGGAGGCTGGGTCGCTGATGGGCTTCAGCGTGTGGCCGTCGTGGCAATCCGTGCAGGTCGGAGCCGCAGCGTCACCATCCTCCAAGGCGCGCCCATGGACACTGGCTCCGTAGGATTGTGACTGGCGCGGGTGGCAGGCGGTGCAATTCACCGGCAGGGCCGCACGTTCGTCATCAGGATGGCCGGACGTGATGTCGGCGTGGCAGGACTGGCAGGTGTTGGTGGCGTGAACCGAGGCGCGGAGGACCAGCTCGTCCACGAACAGCGAAAAGGCCCGCCCGCTGGCATTGGTTTTGGTCTGCGAGTTGTCGTTGTGACAGTCGAGACAATCGTTGTCCGGGACGGGTTTCGCGGTCCGGCCTTCAGCCGCCAGCACAACCAGCATGATGGCCAGCACCGCCCGCAAAATGGATTGGGTGTGTGGCACGATGCCAATGTCACACGACGGCAGCAAGCTGCTCTACCGGGATTGCCGATTGCTTTGCGTTTTTTGCGGCCTGCGCGACGTCAATGCATCAGGCGCGAGAGCATCGCGTAAACGATCAACGCCAGCAGCACGAGACCGAGACCGAAGAAGAGGAAGCCAAAAAACCGTGCGATGCTCTTCCAACGTTCCCATTCGTCGCGCACACGGTGCTGGTCCAGCTTGCCGGCGGCTACGAGGCGGTCATACCAACGGCGGCGTTCGTGGAGCATCTCCGTTTTGGAGACGCGCCCCGAGAAGATGACGGTGTCCATCGGGAATTTCTCCAGCCGGAAGTGCGTGTTGAAGAAATGGATGGTGAAGATGAAACCCGCCGCAAGCAGCGCCTCGTCGGAGTGGATGATCAGGGCGACGTTGATGATCCAGCCGGGCAGGAAGCGTGTGAAGAATTCCGGGAACCACATGACCAGCCCGCTGAGGCCGATGATGAACACGCCCCAGAACACGGCGAAGTAATCGAACTTCTCCCAATAGGTCCAGCGGTCGAATTGCGGCTTCGGGCCTTTGCCGAAAAACCATTTGTTGTGCGCCAAGAAATCGCGCCAGTCCTGCAACGTGGGCATCATGGAGTCGGGGCCGAACACCGCCTGGCTCACCCGGCGCAGGCAAAGCTTGCGGGTCTGTGGGTCACGGATGAAGCCTCGACTGCGCCAGAAGTTCAAGGTCAGGCTGCCGACATGCAGGCCGAAGTAGAGGAAGGTGACGATGGCGCCGAAGCGATGGAGCATCCGGGCCGATTCCGCGCCGCCGAGCACGCTGAAGATCGTCTTGGCCCAGTCCGTGTAATAGAACTTCAATGGCATGCCGGTGATGACCAGCAGCAAAAAGCTCGTCACCACAAGGAAGTGGAGGAAGCGCTCGAAAGGCACAAAGCGCGTGAACCATTCATCGTCGCGCTGCACCTCGAATTTCGCTTCACGGAACTTTTTTGAGTCGTGCCAGTAAAGGTAAACGGCGCGCACCAGCCACGCCAATGTGTGCAGGCCGAAGAAGACGAACACGCCCACCAGCAGCGAGGTCATGAACAGAAAAACGACGTGCAACACGGGATAGTTTTCCTTGTCCAGTGGATTGGCGTGGGGCCGATACGCGGCAAAGCCGGGATTGGCGTCGGGGTGACATTGTTTGCAGGTGGCGACGATGTTTGTCGCGGAAAGTCTTGAGGCGGGATCTGTGGGCGGCAGCACGTCGTGGTGCCCGTGGCAGTCGTAACATGCCGCAACGTCAGAAGCCTGGCTGGGCTTGCCCAGCGCCATCGATTTGCCGTGATAGGTATCGCGGTAATGCTTCAGGCTGTCTTCATGGCATTTGCCGCAGCGTTGGTCGCTCACTTGTTTGAAGTGGCCATTGATAGGCTTCTCCACTTCATGCGCGCTATGGCAATCGGTGCAGACAGGTCCGCGCTTGTCCCCGGCGGCGAGGAGCTTGCCGTGGATGCTCTTATCATAAACTTCCTCCACCTTCACGTGGCACTGGCCGCAGGTCTTGGCGATGTTCTGATGGTTGATGGGCGACTCGCGATCTACGCTGCGCTTGATGTCATGGACGCCGTGGCAGTCGTTGCAAGAGGGCGCGACGATGAGGCCCATCTTGGTCAGGGCCTGCCCGTGGATGCTCTCGAGATAGTGACCGGGATTCTCGTTGGAGATGTGATATTCGCGGGTAAGGTTCGTGTTGGAATGGCACTGCGCGCAGGTATTGGGGAGGTTCAACTTGAAAACTGGCGACGCAGGGTGTTTCGCAGGGAGCATGTCATGCTTGCCGTGGCAGTCGGCGCAGGACGCTGCTGCAGACGCGCCGAGTTTATGGCTGGCGCCGTGAATGCTGTCGGCGTATTCGCTGGTCTCATCGGCGTGACAGTCGGCGCAACTGACCGGCTGTGCTGGCTGGTTGTCATCCGGATGTTTTGCGGTCAGGTCACCGTGGCAATCCACACAACTCAGCGTGTTGTGCACCGAGAGGTTGAACAGCTTCTGATCCACGAAGACGGACACTTTTTTGCCATCGGTGCCCGTCTTGTTCAGTGACTCCTCACCGTGGCACTCGAGGCAATCACTGTTCTTGATGGACTCGGTTGCCGCAGCTACTGAGCTGAAAGCAAAAAGGGCGCTGGCCATCGCTGGCAGCGCCCAGGCAAAAAACTTCGTTTGCGGTCGTTGGGTTCTGGCTACGTCAAAGTCCGCCGGTGTGACATTCATGACAGGTGGGGTTTTCATCGAGTTCATCGCCCGGATGGGTGAACGTCATGCCCCCGGGGTTCAGTTTGTTCAGTTCGTCGCCGCTACCCTGCGCGAGCAGCGTGTGACAGGCGTTGCAATCGCTGGCCTTGATGGATTGTTTGCCGTCGTCCGCCTTGTGCAGCCCGTCATGGCAGCGGAAGCAGCCCGGCCATTCCATGTGACCGATGTTGTCCGGATATGAACTCCAGTCCGCCTTCATTTCGGGGAAGAAATTCTCACTGTAAATCTTCTGCACTGCGTTAATCGCCGGTCGGATGCGCGGTTCGTTCGGATACTTTTGGGTCAGCGTGGTGGCAATCGCTTGCAGGGCCTGCGTCTCATTGGTGTAAGTTTGTGTCAATGCCGCCACGGCATTCGACTTGATCCAGTGCAGGTCGGAATCGATGCTCCCGAGCGTCATGGCTAGGTCCACGGCCTCGTTGGGAGTCTTGTAGCGGTGCGCCGGCCGATTGTGGCAATCCATGCAGTCCATGGTCCGAATCTCAAAGCCCGCGACATCGTTGGTGAAACTCTTCTTCCGAAATTCCTTGATCACGCCTTGATCGTCCACGGTGCGCACCCAGGGAATACTCTGGCGGGTTGCATCCGGCACCCAGCTGCCCTGCTCGAATTTGGCGGCGATGTATTCCGTCTTCTTGCCCACGTTCATGTGCCAGTGAATGCCGCCCACGGGACCATGCGTTGGATCGCCACCGCCAACGTGCATCAGCACGCGAACGGCGAAGGGGGTGTTCGTCTCATTCGCGAGGTGATAATTGAACGTGCGCTCCAGGTTGCCCACAAATTTGGCGGGCCAATGACATTGCTCGCAGGTGTCCTGGGCCGGGCGCAGGTTTTTAATTGGTGTGGGTACCGGGCGGGGATATTTGTCGAAGGCCACGGCATAGAGCTGGTAGCTGCCGGAAATCTTCGCCTTCACAAACCACTTGGCGCCGGAGCCGATATGACATTCCGTGCAGGGGACGCGCGCATGCGGGCCGTGCTGGTAAGTCACCAATTCAGGCTCCATTACGGTGTGGCAGGCTTCGCCGCAAAAGGTGACGGACTCGGTGAAGTGGTAGGTGTGATAGCTGCCCACCGCCGACAGGAGCAGGAAGAGCACGGCACCCGTTAGGAAGAATGCCATCATCCTCCGGTCACGGGTGCGTGATAAATCCACCACCATTTTCGGCCAGCCCTCCCCGGCCACTTGTCCCAACTTCCGCTTCTCGCGGATGACGCCAATCAACGTCAAAATGCTTCCCGAGATGAAAAAGAAAGGAGCTACGCAATAGGTCAGAATTCCGATATACGGATTCGAGCCGTGGGCCATCGTGTCCATGATGAACAGCAGCAGCGTCGAAAAGAGACTGCCGATGACGACGACCAGCCCGGTGAGGCTCAGCCAGTTCCGCAGGAGCGAGGGACGTCCGCTATGGACGACAGGTGTCTCTGGATTCATACAGCTTTACAACGAGTTACAACATTTTCCAGCTAGGCACTTGAAGCGTCGCCGCACACGACCTTCTGAGCCTTTCCAATCTTGGCGAAGGCTCACCAAATTTTGCACGGACCACGCGGGGTTCCGGGTAGTGGGGGGAACTGCGGATGAACACAGATTGCCCCAGATAGACTTCTATATCGTGACGGCTTCGGCTGCTTGTGCGGGTGATTTTTCGGGAAGGAACAATTTCACCATGACCACAAAGATGACGAACGGCAGCGCGAGCACTGCGCCCCCCATCAGTAGCCCCTCCATGCCGGTGAATTCCATTTTGTAGCTCATGAAGCCGCGCAGACTCTTGGAGAAAAGCTGGCCGCCGATGACCACATTCCAGCGCATGGCCAGCACGCCGAGGACGATAAGCATCCCGCTGGCTAAATACATGCGTTTGCGGACGATGTCCGGGATGCGTTTGCGCGCCAGTTGGGTGGCTCCCAGCATCAGCAGCGGCAGCAGCGTGCCGCATAGGGCTTGGCCGATGTTCAGGCTGAAGAACAATTTCTCCCTCGCCATTTGTTGAATCACGGCGAAATCTTCCTCCTTGGAATAAATCCGGTGCACCCAGTCCAGCGTTTCGATGGTTGCATCCACCACCAGCGCGTAGAATAAGAACATCCCCATTATGTCGAGGCAGCGCATGTCAATCGGCTTGCGGCGCACCCAGGAGACGATCATGTAATGGATCACGCACAAGGCGATGCCCGACACGATGGCCGACAGGATGAAGATGATGGGCATCAGCACGTTGCCCCACCACGGATTGGCCTTGATGGAGCCAAAGATGAATCCCACATAGCCGTGCAGTAGGAAAGCCGAGGGGATGCCCACGATGGAGATGATCCAGCTCAGTTTGTGGTCCAAGGCGACCGCGCCCACGGATTCATCCGTCACGCCCACGGTCAGGATGCGGTAAAGCAAACCCTTGAACCCCTTTTCCGTTTTGGACCAGCGCACAAAATCGAGCCGGTAATCGAACCACAGCTCCAGCAGCAGCACGGCCATCAGATACCACGCATAAACGAATCCAAAGATGGCCATGGGAGACGTCAGGTGGGGCGTCATCATGATTTCGTAACACCGCTCGGGATGCCCCAAATGAATGAGCAACGGCAACGTGGCGCACAGCATGAAGGACATTGCCGTCAGCAAGGACAGGCGATAGACCGGCTCGAGAGCTTTCACCCGGAACACGCGCACCAGCGAAGCCATGATGAACGCGCCGGCCACCAGTCCGGTGATATAAGGATACAGCACGATTAGCACGCTCCACAGCGGTTCTAGCGTGGCTTCGTTCGGATAAACGTAGCCCTCAAAGTGCGGCATGGCTTCCACCACTACATTGGTGACGTCCATATTACCGGACCTCCTTGTCTATGTTGGCATATTGCACGCGTGGGTCGGTGCCGAGGTGGGGCTTCAACGTTTGCACGCGGTTCTTCTTGAAGAATTCTTGCAGCGGGTCATCGGGAACGGGGTTTTTCAGATCGCCGAAAATGCGCGCCTGCGTCGGGCACACCTCGACACAGGCGGGCTTCAACCCGCGCGAGATGCGGTGGTAACAGAGCGTGCACTTCTCCGCCGTGTGCGTGATAGGATTCATGAAGCGGCAGCCATACGGACAGGCCTGAATGCAGAAGCCGCAACCGATGCAGTATTTGGGATCCACCAGCACCGCGCCATCCGGTGTGTCGAACGTGGCTCCTACCGGGCAGGATTGCACGCAGGGGGAGTGCTCGCACAGATTGCAAAGCTTCGGCACGAAGAAAGATTGCAGGATGTCTGCTTCAGGAACGGGAACATCGTTGAAGCCGTGAATGCCGCCCTCGGGTGAATCCACCCGCACCTCCCCGCGGGTCTCCGCCGAGCGCGGCTCAGGCTTCGTCACGATGTAACGCTCGATCCACGTGCGATAGTAGGGGCCGATGGGAACATTGTTTTCCTGCTTGCAGGCCTCGACGCAATGTCCGCAGCCGATGCAGCGGTTTACGTCGAAGGCCATCTGCCATTTGTGCTGCGTGGGGTCGTAGTCCTTGGGGGCCTCGGTTTTGACGAGCACTTTCTGGACGGTGGTCTTGGCGGCGTTGACGGCGGGCGCTGCCGCTGCTGCTACGGCGGCCAATCCCAGCTTGGTCAGCACAGTTCGACGTGACAGCGATTGTTTCATGGAACCTCCGAGGGTGCGTGGGGTTTGTGACATTCAATGCACTTGTCACCGGGGAAATGTTCGCGGCTGCTGATCTGTTTGTGCCAGTGCGGTCGCGAGGGATTCTTCTCGTGGCAGCGCAAGCAGTGACCGTGGGTTAATACCGGAAGCTTCACATCGAAGTTCTCCACGTGTGCCTGGCCGGGGCCATGGCATACTTCGCAGGAAAGCGACTGGTGATTGAATTTCGCGAGTTGCTTCGCCTGTTCCTCATGGCACTCGGTGCAGGCCGGTTTGCCCGCAAAGGTGCGCGGGTGACTGGCTGCTTCCATCAGGGCGTCCCCGCGATACCAGCCGTATTGGCCAAAGGAGCTGGGGGTCAGGAAGGCGCGGGCGATCAGGTAGCTGCCCACGATGCCGACGGTTAGGAGCACCAGACGAACGATCTGCGGCGGTAGTTTGAATCGCGTGTTCATCGTTGGTTCGACGAACTCGAGGGCTCAGCACGTCGGGCCTCAATCGGGTTCTGTCCAAGCCTAGGAGCATTGGGAATGTCAAACTCTCCGCTCCTTGCCGTTCTCTTTGCATTAATTGTCCGGCCCCAGCAACCCGTGCGGACCTGCATAAACAGCTCAGCCGAAGCTTGTAACCCTTGGAACACGCCAAAAAACTGCCGTCTCCATCGCTGCCCGCCTCGACAATGGGGAGGGTGGGTGGCAGGTTGCGGGCGTGTTAGATTTGAAGTTGGAACAACTGCGCAAACTCCTCCGCTCCTATGGCTCCTGTGTGGTGGCCTATTCGGGCGGGGTGGACTCCGTTTTTCTCGCCCGTGTGGCATGGGACACCCTCGGTGCTCGCTCGCTGGCGGCGATTGCCGACTCGCCGAGTTTGCCCCGCCGTGAACTGGAGGAAGCACTGACGCTGGCGCGCGAACACGGCTTTCCCGTGCAGGTCGTGCGCACGCAGGAATTCAACAACCCCGACTACCTCGCCAATCCGAACAACCGTTGTTATTTCTGCAAACACGAGCTGTTCACGGAACTGGGTCCGCTGGCCCGGGAGGGCAAGTTTGCAGTGATCGCCTACGGCGAGAACGCCAGCGACGTGGGCGATTTTCGTCCCGGCGCCAAGGCGGCGGCGGAATTTCAGGTGCGCGCACCTTTGAAGGAAGTGGGTTTGACCAAGGCGGAAATTCGTGAACTGTCAGCCAAGCTGGGGCTTCCCACAGCGGACAAACCCCAGATGGCCTGCTTGAGTTCGCGCATTCCCTACGGCGAACCGGTGACACCCGAAAAGCTCCGCATGATCGAGGCGGGCGAAAATGTGCTGCGCGACCTGGGTTTCTTTGATGTGCGCGTGCGGCATCATGAGTTGAAGCTGGGCCACTTGGCGCGGATTGAAGTTGGTCCCGGCGAAATGGAGAGGTTTCTCGCCAACGGCACGGGCCAGCGCGTCGTGGATGCCTTGAAGCAGGCGGGTTACTCCCACGTGACGCTGGATTTGCAGGGTTATCGCCGTGGGAGTGCCAATGAAATGCTGCTGGGTGCGAGCATTCCAAAGTTGGATACTATGCCGCGCAGTTGAAACTTTCGTTTTCTTCCGGTTTTAACATCCTGAGCATATATGCCGCAGTTCAATTACAAAGCTCGCCGCCGCAGTGGCGAACTGGTGGAAGGCCTGCTGGAAGTCGCCGACCGTCCGGCAGCGCTCGCGCAGATCGAGCGGCTCGGGCTGTTTCCCGTGGCGGTCGAGGTCGTGAAGGGTGCGGCCGTCGCTAGCGCCAACAGCAGTGCGGGCGCTAGTCGTTCCGTCTCGGATATGTTGCCGCCCAGCTTGCGGGTTTATCTTCAGCGCCAGCGTAAACCCAAGTTGCAGGAACTGGCCACCTACACCACTCAGCTGGCGAACTTGCTCAAGTCGGGCATGCCTCTCACCGTCGCGCTGAACAGCATGACGCACCTGGAAACGAAGGGCATTCCCGCCAGCGTGAGTCGTGAGTTGCGTCAGGAAGTTATGGAAGGGCGTGGCCTTTCTGATGCGATGGCCAAGCAACCGGTGGTTTTCTCGGATCTCTACATCAACATGGTGCGTGCCGGTGAATCGAGCGGTTCGTTGGTAGAAGTGTTGCGTCGCATGGCGACCCACTTCAACCAGTTCGCTGAGGTTCAGGCCAAGTTCAAGTCGGCGTTGATCTATCCGGCGTTCGTGTGCGTCGTCGGCATCTGCATCGTGGCGTTCTTCATGTTCTTCATGCTGCCGCGGTTCATGGCGATGTTCACCGGGTTCACAGTGGCCCTGCCTTTGCCCACCCGGATGCTGATGGGGTTCAGCAACATGGTGACCAATCCCTGGTTCTGGAGCATCCTCATCCCCTGCCTTCTGGCCGTTGTCGTGCTGTTCTTCCGCTTCCGCGCGACGCCGCATGGCAAGATCAAGATGGACGAATGGAAGATGAAGGCGCCCATCGTCGGCAAGGTGGTCAAATTGAACCTGTTCGCCCAGTTCGCACGCACGTTGTCCACGCTGCTGCACAACGGCGTGCCGGTGCTGACCGCGTTGAAGATCACCGAGCAGATCATCCCCAACATCATCATGAAGGAGGCCATCGCGAAGACGCGTCAGGCGGTGACCGATGGCAAATCGCTCGCCCAACCGCTGGCGCAGGGAAAGGTGTTCCCGCAACTCATGGTGGACCTCGTGCGCATCGGGGAGGAAACCGGCGACGTGCCTGGCGCGCTGGCCAGTGTGGCGGATACTTACGAGGGGGAATTGCAAATCGGCCTGCGCGCGATGACCAACCTAATTGAGCCGATGCTGATCGTGGTCATGTCGCTCGGCGTTGGTTTTCTGCTCATCAGCATTCTGCTGCCCATGTTCAATCTCATCTCGGCCATCAGTGCGGGGGGTGGCGGTCGGTGACCACCCGCTGCCAGCACGGGAACACCGGAGCCTTCACCATGATCGAGATCATGCTGGTGATTGGCATCCTCGCCTTGGTGATGACGCTCAGTGTGCCGTCCATTTACAGCTCGGTGAAAAAGGGTCCGATGCGCTCGGCGATCACCGGCGTGACCGAGGCGTGTGATATCGCCAAGGCCCGCGCGGTGTTGAGTGGGAAGTGTGTCCTTCTTACCTTCAACCCCAGGGGGCGCTCTTATGCTGTCGAGGGTGGTGCGCTCAAAGGTGTCGGCCTGGGAGTTACGGGCTCCGGCACCATTGATGAATCCATTGACATTGAGATGCTCGATGTGAATTTGACCGAATACAAAGGCGAGGACCGAGCCATGGTGCGGTTTTACCCTGATGGCACCAGCGATGAATTCACCCTCATTCTGCGACAGGACGGTAACTGGGTGAAGCTGGCACTGGACCCAACCACCAGCGTGTTGAACCTCGGAAAGGTGGACGAATGAGGCTGCGAGCCCAGAAACATCCTGCGCCGGCCGCCTTCACGTTGATGGAGGTGATGATTGCGTTGGCCATTTTCTTCGCGGTTGCCTTCGTGATTCTGGGCGTGGTCAGTCAGGGGTTGAGCACTGCCCGGGCGCTGCGCACCACCCGTCCTGATGCCTCTATCATTGCAGCCGACCTGTGGATCACCAACAAGCTGGAGGAAGGGTCCGAGAGTGGCAACTTCGGCAAAATCTATCCTGACCATGAATGGTGGTATGACGCCATGGCAGACACCAACGGCATGTGGCATGTGGATATCGAAGTGTATCGCCGCGGCAGTCGCGGCGCCCCGGAATCTTCCTTGAGCATCGAAATGTTCCGTCCCCAGTGGCAGACCAAGAAACTGGGGTTGCAACCATGAACACACCTTGCAGAGATGATCAACGCCGCGCGCGCGCCTTCACGCTCCTTGAGGTGATGATTGCGCTGGCCATACTGACAGTGGTCGTCGGTGCGATCTATGGGACATGGCGGTCCATCATGGGTGCCATGCGCGTGTCCCGAGTGGTCGCCACCGAGGTCCAGCAGGAGCGGATGGCGTTGCGCTGGATCAGCCAATCCATGACTTACGTGATGTGGCATCAGGCCAACAGTCGGCTCTATTATATCACCACGCCCAACGACGAGGCCAACACCTTGTCATTCGTGACCCGATTGCCCGATAGCTTCCCTCGCAGTGGCCGCTTCAACCGTGTGCCGGTGCGGCGGGTGGAGTTCTCGCTGCAGCCCGGCAAGGACGGCGGCAACGATCTGGTGCTGCGTCAGCACCTCCTGACTGCGGACGGGTTTGATCAAGATGAGATGGAATATCCCTTTGTGTTGATGAGCGCGGTTCGGGAGATGGAGATGGAGTATTACGATCTGCAGAAACAGGAGTGGGTCACGGAATGGCCCAGTTCCAATCAAATCCCGGTCCGGTTGCGCGTGACGCTGAAGTTGGACGACAAGAGCAACAAGTTCGGCCAAGGTCGCGGAGTGTTTGCTGAGGGCGTGCCGGCATCGGTGGGGGTTCAATCTGCGTGGCAAGGCCGCGCGCCGGGGCAGCAGGGGAATCCCCCGCCCGGGCTTCAACCTCCGCCCCCGCGCCAGCCATGAAGCTTCATTTCAACCAGTCAACGTCTGGCGTGGCCCTGATCATCGTGATGATCTCGGTGGTGGCGTTGTCCATTCTGGCAGGCATCTTCGCGTTCCGCATGAAGGTCGAGGCGCGGCTGGCCATGAATTCCAACAACGACGCCAGCATGGAATGGGCGGCGCGGTCGGCAGCAGAATACGCCAAGATGAAACTTGGCGAGGAGATGAAGGCGGGTGTTCCCGATTCGCTGGGCAGTTATTGGGCTGGCGGCGTGGGCGCCGGGGCTACTGGTTTGACGAATGATTTGCTGGAATCTTTCCCGATCACCTACGAGTTGGGAAAAGCGCAAATCACCATCGGGAAACTGGTCGATCTTGAGCGCTTCGCGAATATCAACGCGGCGAACGAGGAGCAACTGGAGCTGGCGTTGACCTTGATGGGAGTGGACGTCGGCGAGTTTCCGGTGATGGTGAACTCCATACTGGACTGGATCGACCCCGACCAAGTTGAACGTCCGCAGGGCGCGGAGTCGGAGTTTTATGAGGCGCTGGAGGTTCCTTACTATGCCAAGGACGGTCCGATTGATGACCTCTCCGAGCTGCTGCGCATCAAGGGATTTCCGTGGGAACTGTATGACGCCTACTCTCCTGACTTCGTTCCCGCCCAGGCGCGCTCCGAAGCCAGTCGCCGGCTTGGCTTCAATGCCGATGTGCCGGTTTACAATGTGGGCTTCAAGCAACTGTTCACGCCCGTCTCCACGGGAAAGATCAATATCAGCACCGCGGGTCGTGAAGTGCTTCAGCTCCTGCCCGGCGTGGACGAATACACTGCCGAAGGGATTATCAAGTTGCGCGCCGGATTGGATGGAGTTGATGGCACCGAGGATGACATCCCGTTTCGCAATCCCGGCGAAATTATCAACGCTGGCATCAACCCGGGCGTGGTGCAACGTGTGATTCCATTCTGCGACGTGCGCAGCCGCACCTTTGAGGCGCCCATCACGGTCAGTGTCGGCGGTTACACGAAAAACTATCGTGCAATCATAGTCCGGAACAATCCCCGCGATTTGCAGGTCATCAGCTTCCAACCGGTGAATGAGTCCGGCGGCCTCGCGCAGCCTGAACCGGAAATGTGAGATGCTCTTCGGAGCGCGCCGTTCTCGGGCGCACCCCGCGACTGAATCATTTTAGCTGCGTGCAGGTAAATTGACACTCTCCCCTCAGATAGATGAAACAACCCGATTCCAATTCTGCGCGGCGCACCATTCGTTGGTGGCCCGCCATCCTTGTGCTGCTGCTAGCCACTGGAGCGATCGTTTGGGTTCGTGCCCAGACTGACTGGCCGTTCCAGAAGCGGAACCTGACCAGTATTGAGATTCTGCTTGTTGTGGCGATTCTGCTGCTGCTGTGGTGGACGTTTTTGTCGCGGGCACCGAAACGCCTATGCCTGGGGATCACCTTCGGTCTGGTTGGCCTTGGCGTGGTGTGCGGTGCGCTTTTCCGCGTGACGGGAGTGAGCGGCGACTTGATGCCCATCGTCGAATTCCGCTGGGCGAAGCCAGGGGCTGTCGAGTCGGCTTCCGTGACGCCGCAGTCTGAATCAGCCAGCACGACCTTAGTGGCCTCGGCCAATTCCTTTCCCCAGTTCTATGGCCCCGACCGCAATGGTGTGCTGCCGGGACCAGTGCTCGACACCGACTGGGTCGGAAACCCGCCGAAGGAATTATGGCGGCGACCGGTGGGTGCGGGCTGGTCGGGCTTCGCGATTGTAGGTGATGTTTGCGTGACGCAGGAGCAGGAGGGGCCAGATGAATGCGTCGTCGCGCGCGACTTGGCGACGGGTAACGAACGTTGGCGCCATCGCGATGCAGCACGTTATAGCACAACGATTGCCGGTGAAGGTCCGCGGGCGACGCCGACCATTGCCAGCAACCGCGTTTACACCTTCGGTGCCACGGGAATCTTGAACTGCCTCGATCTGGCCACGGGCCAACGACTTTGGTCGCGCGACGTAGTGCAGGAGTCAGGTGGCAAAGTGCCGCAATGGGGCGCGACGTGTTCGCCTTTGCTGGTGGATGAATGGGTGGTGGTTCACGGCGGGGAAGCAGCTTCGCATTCGCTCTACGCGTATCGCGCCGACAATGGCGAGCCAACCTGGCAGAGCGGCACCAGTGCCAGTTATTCGACGCCCATTGTGGCCACGCTCGCCGGCGTGCGGCAGATCCTTGCTTTCAATGATGGCTCGGTTACCGGACATGATCCGGCCACGGGTGCAGTGTTGTGGCAACGTGCGTGGGGCAACGGCAATGTCGTGTGCGCCACGCCGTTGGTGGTGAGCAGCAACCGGGTTCTGTTTTCCAGCGGCTATGGCGTGGGCGCCGAGTTGTTGGAGCTTTCTCCGAAGGGCGAGGGCAAGCTGGCGGTGGAGCGCGTGTGGAAATCCATCCGCATGAAGGCGAAATTCTCGCACCTGTTCATGCGCGACGGCTCTGTGTTCGGCTTGGACGACGGCATTCTCGCCTGCGTGGATGTGGCGAATGGCTCCCAGAAATGGAAGGAGGGTCGCTACGGCCACGGTCAAGGCCTGCTGGTGGGTGATCTGTATCTGCTCATGGCCGAGTCGGGCGAATTGGTGCTGCTGCGTCCAACGCCCGAAGCGCCGAACGAACTCACGCGCCTGAAAGTGTTCAGCTCCAAAACCTGGAATCCCCCTGCGCTTGCCGGTGATGTGCTCCTGCTGCGCAACGACCGCGAAGCCGTGTGCTTGAAACTGCCAGTCGTGCGCGAAAGGTAAGCGTTGGGTTGATGGACGCATTGATTTTTCTGCGGCACTCCGGCTAACTGCCTTGTATGAGCTGGTTGCTGTTTGCCGATCGTCTTCCTCGCCGGGCCTTGTTCCTCGTGCTCGCGCTGTTGGTGACAGGCTGCGCCCACCGTAGGCCCAATGCTCCGCTCACTCGGGTCGACGACTCCAAAGGGTATTACTTCCACGCTACAGCCCGGACGAATCAGTCGGACGAGATTGTTTTGGCGCTGGCGTTCTCGGGCGGCGGCACACGGGCAGCGGCGTTCGCTTACGGGGTGTTGGAGGAATTGCGTGACACCAAACTGCCGGGGGACGAGTCGCGTTCGCTGTTGGATGAGGTGGATGTGATCTCGTCGGTGTCGGGTGGAAGCGTGACTGCAGCGGCGTATGGACTTTATGGCGACCAGGTGTTCGAGGTCTTGGAGCCTGCCTTCCTCAAGCAGAACGTGCAGCGCAATCTGGCGTTCCAGACACTCAACCCGTTGCGTTGGCCGGCGTTGTGGTCCGCGACCTATGGACGTTCGGAGCTGGCGGCGGATTATTACGATCGGATTTTGTTTCAAGGTGCCACGTTCGAAACGTTGCGCACGAACAACAGCCCGTTCCTGGTGATCAACGGCACGGACATCACGTCGGGTTCGCGTTTCGACTTCACGCAGCACTCGTTCGACCTGATTTGTTCAGATGCAAGTTCCTATCCGATCGCCAGTGCGGTGGCGGCATCGTCGGCGGTGCCGGGCGCGTTGACGCCGATCACGTTGAAGAATTATTCGGGCCAGTGTGCGTGTGCGTTGCCTGAGTGGATCCCCAATGCACGGGCCGAGGACCGTGGCCGTATCAGTCGGCGTGCGGCGGTGCTGGCGAGTTATCTGGATGTCACCAACCATGCCTACCTGCACGTGGTGGATGGTGGGGTGAGTGACAACTTGGGGGTGCACCCATTCATTGATTATTTGCAGTCCATTCCGTTGAGTTCTGCGCGTCTTGATGAGATGCGTCAACTCCGGGCGAAGAAGGTGATCATGATCAGTGTGAATGCCTATGCTTCCCCGGATCGGGATTGGGACCAGTGGGAGGAGGCGCCCGGCTCTCTCACCACCGCGGCGACGGCGGCGGGTCACACGTTGGATGCCCGTTCGTTGGAGACGGGTGATTATTTGAAGGACGGCCTCAAGCGGCTGCCGCAGATGGCCGACATGCCCAGGGATGTGAAGCTGTATCCGGTTTTCCTGAGCTTCACGAACTTCCGCGACCAGACGCAGCAACGGTTCTATCTGAACCTGCCCACGAGCTTCTTTCTGCCGGGCACCGATGTGGACAAGCTGAAGGCGGCGGGGCGGCAGTTGTTGCGGGCCGACCCGAAGTTTCAGGAGTTAGTGCAGGATTTGGGGGCCATGCGCGTGGAGCGGAAGTGAGTAGGGTGGCGTCTTGGATGCTGGGGTTGGCGCTCGGAGTCCCGGCTTTAGCCGGTCTGGTGAGTGCTGCGGATTTATCAAGGGACCGGCTAAAGCCGGGACTCCAAACAGCGGGTTCACAAACTATGCGCCTGGAGTCGTGGCTTGTTTCGTGGCGTGGCGGTTTGCTAGTTTGCCGCCATGGGACGTCAATGGTTACATGCTAAACGATTGGTCGCAGGCCTGAAGAAGGGCCGGACGACCGGCAAGCTGGTGCGCGAAATCATGGTGGCCGCCAAGATGGGCGGTGCCGATCCGGGCATGAACGCCCGTCTCTTCACCGCCATCGAAAAGGCGAAGAAGGAGAGCGTGGCCAAGGACGTCATTGAGCGTGCGGTGAAGAAGGGGGCTGGCACGGGCGACGACAAGCTGGTGATGGAGCACGTGGTGTTCGAGGGCAAGTCGCCGCACGGCGTGCCGGTGATCATCGAGTGCTACACCGACAACGTGAACCGCACCGCTCCCGAGATGCGCAAGATGTTCAAGGAAGCCCAGCTGGGCGTGGCGGGCTCGAACAAATTTCTGTTCGACCATGTTGGCTTGGTGGAAGCCTATCACGCTGACGCGGGCACCGACCATGAGGCCGCCGCCATCGAGGCCGGAGCCAACGAGGTGGAGGCGTTGGGTCACGACCAGAATGACGACATTCCCGAGGGCGCATGCGGCGCGCGTTTCATCTGCGAACGCACAGCGGTCCACACCGTGGCCGAGTGGTTGAAGGGGCAGGGCTGGACCGTCGTCACGAGCGAAATCGGTTACGTGCCCAAACAATTCAGCGAGCTCACCGATGATCAACGCGCCGAAGTAGGCGAGTTCCTCCAGCAGTTCGAGGATCACGACGACGTTCACCGCGTCTGGGCGGCGTTGAAGTAGCCGATGGCCTGACCACGATGGAATTTGACCTCGTCGAAAAGCACGCGCATCGCGCGTATGCCCTGCTGGCCGGGTTGGTGACGCCGCGACCGATTGCGCTGGTGACGACGATTGATGTCGCCGGGGTGGTCAACGCCGCACCGTTCAGTTTCTTCAATGTGTTTGGCACCGAGCCGGCGATGTGTGCCTTTGCGCCCGGTGACCATGCCGATGGCACGCCCAAGGACACGGCCCGCAACCTCCGCTTGAACCATGAGTTCGTGGTGAATCTGGTGGATGAAGCCATTGCGGAAGCCATGAATCTGTGTGCCGCGAACTTGCCCTATGGCGAAAGTGAGTTGCAGCACGCGGGCTTGACCACCGCTGCATCCTCCTTGGTGAAACCGCCGCGCATCGCCGAGTCGCCGGTGAGTCTGGAGTGCGTGGAACACAGCACGCTGCAGATCGGCGAGAATCGGCTGGTGATCGGTCTGATCAAACGGCTGCATGCCCGCGAAGGCTTGCTGGACCCGCAAACATTGCGCGTCAACCAAGACCAACTGCAGGTCATCGGCCGCATGGCGGGACCGCACTGGTATTGCCGCACGCGTGACCGCTTTGAAATGATTCGGCCGAAGTAGCCGGGCCGCCTGCGCCGCCCGTTGCGAACTCTATCATGAACAGCATCGAACTGCTGATATTCCTGCTGCTGCTCTTTATGGGCGTGCCGGATTTTCTGCGCCGCAAAGGACGCAGCGCGGTGTCGTTTCCCGTGTTCGTGCTGATCGGCGTGCTCCTGGGGCCGGTGATTGACGGCGATTTGGAGGGGCTTCTCGCGCAGGCTGGGCAGGTCGGATTTCTGCTGCTGCTCTTCGAGGTCGGTCTGGAAATCGAACTGCCGGCCTGGGCGACGGCCCGCAAGGCCTTACGCTTCGCCTTGCCGTGGGCGCTGTTGCAATACCCGGCGGTGATGGCGGTGGCGGGTGTGGCGGGGCTGACTTGGAAAGAATCGTTGCTGGCGGCAGCCACCTTGACGGGTGTTTCCGTGGGTATGGTGCACGCCGCGTGGAAAAACTTTCCGGGGTTTGACGACGCGGAGCGCCGGCGATGTTTGCATGTGATGATCGTGCTCGAAACCCTGGCCATCCTCACCATCGGTGTGGAGACGTCGTTCCTGAAGGCCGGGTTGAACTGGCAAGTCGGAGTGAAGCTGGCCATCATCATTCTCACCATCATTCTCGTGGCCCGTGCTGCCACGCATGTCACCAAGCTGTTCCAAAAAGTCCTCACCACCACGACGCACTGGCGCACGCACATGCTGGTGGTGCTGGTGCTGCTGGTTGCAGCGGTGGGGGAACGTCTTGGGCTTTCTGCTCCGAAGACGGCGTTCTTTCTTGGGTTGTTCATGAGCCGGGTGGAGCACGAAGGGAAGGGGATCGAGGATGTGATCGCTCCCGTGAGTCGCATGTTTTTGATCCCGATGTTTTTTGTCTCGCTGGGAATCCGGGTGGACTTCGGATTTCTCTGGAGTTGGCCGGCGTTGGTGGCGGTTTCGGGGGCGTTTCTGTTGATCGGGGTCCGACAATTGCTCCACCGGAACGGCATGGGCATCGGCAAACATGAACGGGCCTTTCTGCTGTTGTGTCCGAACCTGACGATGGCGGCGTTGGGGGCTCAAACCTTGAAAGAAACCGGCAACTTGCCGCAGAATGCATCGTGGCTGCTATTGACCGGACTGGTCATGTCCGTGACGGCGCTGTTCTTGTTGCCCCCTACCAGAATAGAGGCTGCCAAGGCCGCGTTACCGGAGCCGACCAAAAAACCTGACGCGTGAAATTACTGGAGTTGCTGCCCTCACTGGTGAACCGGTTGCCGAAGCGCGCCCGGATTCCAGTGATGACCGGGGTGGCAGGTCTGGGTGCGGGTGGGTTGGCGGTGGCGTTCCATCTGGCCATGCACGGCGTGCATCACGGTGGTCTCATGCCGTTGGCAAAGCAGGGGCTGGGCGCGTTTGTTATCGGAAGTTTTCTGCTCATCATGACCACCTCGCTCGCCGCGGGCTGGCTGCTCACCACCTTTGCGCCCGAGGCGGCGGGCAGCGGCATCCCCCAGCTGAAGGCTGCGTTCTGGAAAGATTTTGGCTACATAAAACTGCGGGTCATCTGGGTGAAATTTGTCGCGGGTGCGCTGCAGATCGGGGGTGGGAGCAGTCTCGGCAGGGAAGGTCCCAGCGTTCAACTGGCGGGGGCGGCAGGGTCGAACATTGTCGGCGCGCTTGGCGAGCCCAAGCAGCGGCGACGGCTCGGGGCGGCGACGGGCGCTGCTGCCGGCCTGGCCGCGGCATTCAATACTCCACTCGCAGCCGTCACATTCGTGCTGGAGGAGTTGATCGGTGATTTGAACAGCCGCTTGTTGGGGAGTGTGCTCTTTGCAGCCGTGCTGGGCGCGTTGGTGGCGCATGGTATTCTCGGCCCGCAACCCGCATTCTCGCTGGCCCCGTTGGGTGAGGCGAATTGGCGGGCGTTTGGACTGGTTCCAGTGGTGGCGGCGCTCGCCAGTCTCGTGGGCGTTTTCTTTCAACGTTGGGCGCTGGGACTGCGCTTGAACTGCCGCCAATGGAGTCCCAATTTTCCCACCTGGATGCGGCCCGCCGTGGGGGCATTCATCTGCTGGGTGCTGGGCATGCTGGTCTTCTGGCGGACCGGCAGCATCGGTGTATTTGGTCTTGGCTATGATGACTTGAGCGGGGCGCTCGCGGGCAAAATGCTTTGGACCACGGCCGGCTTGCTGCTGGTGGCGAAGTTGCTGGCGACGGTGGCGTGCTATGGCACTGGGGGGTGTGGTGGCATTTTTTCGCCGACGCTGTTCTTCGGTGCCATGGTCGGCGTCGTGGTGGCGGGGGCGGTGAATCTCCTCGCTGCCCTCTGGGGTATCGACGGGTTTCTCAGCACCAATGACATCGTCATGCTGGCCGTCGTGGGCATGAGTGCGACGTTGGGTGCCGTGGTGCGTGCGCCGGTGACCAGCATTCTCATCGTGTTCGAGATGACGCATCAGTTCGCCATCGTGCCGCCGCTGATGCTCACGGCATTGATCAGCCAGGCCATCAGCCGCTCGCTGTTGAAGCGTAATTTCTACGATCAACTCCTCGTGCAGGACGGACACGACGTGGAGCGGCTGCGGCCGATGGACAATCTCCGGGCGTGGCAGGAGCAACCCGTCGGCGCATTGGCCAATCGACGGCCCATCTTGCTCAACGCAATCGATGAGACCACGCTGCGCAAGATCGTGAGAGCGCATCCCTTCTCACGTTTCCCGCTGGTCGAGGACGGTGTGGTGAAGGGCATTCTGGAGCGCGAGGAGATTGACGCCGCCCTTAACGCGAAGCGTCCGCCACAATTGCAACCTGCCATCGTCATCGAACCGGAAACATCCCTGAACGATGTGCAGAATGCGCTGTTCGAATCGCCCACCGGCTTGCTGCTGGTGCGTGGCGTGGGCCAGGACGGCAGGTTCGGGTTGGTGACAATTCATGACCTCTTGCGGGCTCAACAGGCGGCGGCAGAACATCCAGACGACGTGTGACGTTTCCGCAAGGCCATCAGAGTGTAGTCCAAAGAGGTGCCTCTCCCTTTATTGCCAAGCGCCGGATTGCATTTGCCCAGTCGTGCCTCCATGGGGTGCGCGGTTTGGCACCTCAACTCACGGAGGCGACAACTTGCTAATCGCTTTGCCAACTAGGCGTTGCTCTGCCTAACGGGTTGGGCTACTTTTTTATTGGTTAGCCATGGATCTCTTTCGCCAAAATCTTCGGCTGGAAATGGTCCGACCCGATTTTCGGGGCATACCGGAATGTCCATTGCCTCCGGGTTTCTCGTTGCGCTGGTTTCAAAGTGGTGATGCCGCTCACTGGCTTCGCATTCATCATGACGCCGAGCCGTTTCATGAAATCACCCCGGAGGTGTTCAATCGCGAGTTCGGCTGTGACTTTGAGCGATTGAGTCATTGCCAGTGTTATCTCCAAGACGTGGCGGGTCGGGTGGTGGGCACGGGGACGGCATGGCCGGCAGGTCAATGTCCGGATGGATCGTGGGGTCGGGTTTTCTGGCTGGCTATTTTACGTTCTTATCAAGGCAAGGGGCTCGGCAAACCGCTGCTTTCAGCCGTGTGCAATCGGCTACAGGAGCAAGGTCATCAACGCGCGTTGGTCTTTACCTCTACCGGTCGCTTGCCTGCGGTGAATCTCTACCTGAACCACGGCTTCCAACCGCAGATAAAAACCGAGTCTGACCGCGCGGTTTGGGATCGGGTGTTTGCTGCGTTGCGTGAGAGCGGGCGGTTGCGGGAGCCGGCTGCGCTGCTTGATGCTTGCAGGGAGCCGACCCGTGCCGGGGCGGGGATGTGAGGTTTTGCGCAACATTCTTCCAGTCATCGTGTTGAATTCCGTGGCGCCGCTTGTGGCCTTCGTGCTTTACTGGCGTTGAATTCAACATGACGACGAAATCTTTATCGGCCTCCTCCGCCGTGTGTCGGCGTATCGCGGAAAACATCGGGCGCGTCATGCAGGGGCAGACCAGTTCGATACGGCGGTTGCTGGCGGCATTTGCGGCGGGCGGTCACGTGTTGCTCGAGGATTCGCCTGGCACCGGCAAGACGACGCTGGCCAAGGCTTTGGCTCGTTCCGTTGATGCCAAGTTCAAGCGGGTGCAGTTCACGCCTGATTTGCTGCCCTCGGATATTCTGGGGGTGGCGGTGTTCAACCAGCGTGATCAGGAGTTCCGATTTCACCAGGGTCCGATCTTTACGAACATCCTGCTGGCGGACGAAATCAACCGGGCCTCGCCGCGCACGCAATCGGCTTTGCTGGAGGCCATGGGCGAAGCGCAGGTGAGTGTGGACGGCGAACGGCGCGATTTGGAGCAGTTGTTCTTTGTCATCGCCACCCAGAATCCCGTCGAGTTCCGCGGCACGTATCCGCTGCCCGAGGCGCAGATGGACCGTTTTGCGATGGAGTTCAAACTCGGTTACGTGGAGCCAGCGGACGAAGTGGCCATTCTCACGGCGCAAGCTGAACGCCACCCGCTCGAGGAACTCCGCCCCTGCGCCACCTTGGCCGAGGTGCTTGAGGTGAAAGAAGCCGTGCATCATGTGCGGATCAGTGAAGAGCTGAAACGTTATGTGGTGGACCTCGTCGCGGCCACCCGCGCGGCGGCAGGTGTGCAATTGGGGGCCAGCCCGCGCGCCTCACTCGCCCTGATGAAAACCTCCCAAGCCCTGGCGTTGTTCGATGGTGCAGATTTCGTGGCGCCGGATCAGATTCGCGAGCTGGCGGTGCCCGTGATTGCACACCGGTTGGTGTTGGAGCCGCAGGCCCGCTTCTCCGGACGCACCGCCGAGAACGTCGTCGAGGAGATCTTGAAGCGTCTGCCGGTGCCAGCCTAGCTCGGAGTGTGCAACTTCTCTTCCGATCCCTTTACCCCGCTTACCGCCTCCTGTCGGCGGTTCGGTTCTGGGCCGTCCGGAGGTTCACTAAAACCGGCGCAGCCGTATTGACGGCATTGTTGATCGTGATTCCGCTGGCGGCGGACACGGAGAACAATGTGGCGTATCAGGCAGCCTGCTTGCTGATCGCGCTGCTGCTCGCCGCCTCCATGTTTGGCTGGGTGGTGCGCGTCCGGCTGGCCGTGGAGCGGCGGCTGCCGCGATTTGCCACGGTGGGAGACGCAGTCAGTTTTCCCGTGCTGCTGCGAAATCTTACCCCGCGCAAACAGGTCGGGTTGGTTTACTTGGAGACCCTGGCGGATGCACGGCCGACCTCTCGCGAGTGGGCGGCATTCCAGCGCGCGGAGGAGCGCCGGTTGCGGGGAATTCCCGTCTGGCGGCGGCAACTGCGTCATCCCTTTCGGCAGGCCCGCACGGAGCCGGTGAAAATCCCCACCATTCCCCCCGGCCAAAGCGTTGAGGTGCAGGTTTCGCTGACCCCGTTGAGGCGCGGGGTTCTGCACTTCACAGCAGCGACAATCGCCCGGCCTGATCCGTTGGGATTGTTCAGCGCCTTGGTGAAATTGCCGATGCCCCAGTCATTGCTGGTGCTGCCGAGGCGTTACCTCATCCCCGCAGTGGCCTTGCCCGGAAGCCATAAGTATCAGCAGGGCGGGGTGGCGATGGCTTCATCCGTCGGCCAATCGGACGAATTTGTGTCGTTGCGTGAGTATAAGCGGGGGGACCCATATCGACACATCCATTGGCGCAGTTGGGCCAAAACGGGTGTGCCTATCGTGAAAGAGCACGAAGATGAGTTCTTTGTCCGTCACGCGTTGGTGCTGGATACCTATTCGCCGTCACCGTTCAGCGAGGCGTTTGAGGAGGCGGTCAGCATTGCGGCTTCGTTCGCCTGCACCATTCAGACCCCGGAGTCCTTGCTGGATTTGTTGTTCGCCGGGACTGAGGCGTATTGTTTCACCGCCGGACGCGGGGTTGGGCATTCCGATCAACTGTTGGAAGTGCTGGCCTCCGTCCGGTCCCAGGCCGAGTCCAAGAGCTTTCCTCTGCTGGAGGAACTGGTGGTCAGCCACGCCGCGGCCTTCAGTGGGTGCGTCTGTGTTTTTCTGGCGTGGGACCAGCCGCGCCGCGAACTGGTGAAAAAATTGAAGATCCTGGGCACACCATTGCTCGTTTTGTTGGTCGTCGAACCCGGCCGCGCGCACGATCTGGATCCCGGCCCGATGCGCGATGCGCCTCAGCGCTTCTGCGTGGTGGAGGTGGGTGCTGTCCGCGAGGGGTTGGCCGCCCTGAACCCCTCATGAATTTGCCACCCTTACTTCTGGGAGCGACGCTGGCTTTCTGGGGCTGGCAGACCGATTTCTTGTCCGTGGGCGCCCTGTTGGGCGTCCTGCTGGAGGGAGTTCGGTTGACCCGCATCACTTGGGAGTCCACGGAGGACGAACTCAACCGGCTGTGGAATTTGGTTACCGTGATCTTTTTGGCCTCAGCGGTCTTCGCCTTCACCACCAACGAGGGGCCGACGGCCTTCACCGAAATGTTTGGCAGCCCTGGCCTCAACACTTCACGCGTCGCGGGCGAGTCCAGTCAGAAAACGGCGGCGTCGCTGGTGCAGTGGATGCCGATGATTTTCTTTTTGTTCGTCATGGCGGTAACGCTGGCCCAACAAAGCCGCGTGAAGTTGCGGGTGCTGTCGTTGATCGCCCGGCGCGAGCGGCAGGGTGGATTAACCCCTCCCATGGCCAATCGCGAGGTGCATGTGGGCTGGGTTTATTTCGGCGTGTGCCTGGTTTCGTCCAGCATCAATAGCCGCACCGATGAAACATTCTTCATCGGCCTGTCGGCGCTGCTGGCGTGGGCGCTCTGGAGCCAGCGTTCGCGGCGTTTTGTGTTTCCAGTCTGGGCCTGTTTGTTGGCGGCGGCATGTGGCTTGGCGTATTGGGGGCAGGACCGGCTTACGGATCTGCGCATCTTCATGGAAAGCTTCACCCCGCAATGGGGCTGGCGCGTGGGCGGTTCGCGCACCAATCCCGATGAGGATTCCACCAGCATCGGGCAGCTTGGAAGATTTGCGGGCTCGGGCCGGATTGTCATTCGTCTGGAGCCGCACGAGGATGCGACGCCGCCCAGTTTGCTGCGCACCGCCAGCTACCGTTTTTTTCGCAGCGCGACCTGGTCAGCTTCAGGCGGGCGGGAGGATCTGGATGGCGTCAGTCGCTTCGACACGGTGCCGGCAGAACCCCACTCGAGTACGTTCGTCCTGCGACGGAGTTACGAGACGGATTCATTCTCCATGGCGACTTTAATCGAAGGGGGGGTGGACATTGTGCCCCTGCCCATGGGGGCCGCAACCTTACAGAACATGCCGGTGTTCACGCTCAAGACCAACGGCCTCGGCGTGGTGACGGCGGAGGGGCCGGGCATCGCTTTGTTTGATGTTTACTCAGGCAAGGACGGCTCGATTGATTCGCCGCCGACTTGGGCTGACTGGTACGTGCCGGAGCGAGAGCGCGAGGCGGTGAATGTGTGCATCATGGGATTGAAGACTCCGCCAGGCCAGCTTGCACGGCAATTGCGCGAAGTGGTGGCCTTTTTCGAGAAAAACTTTGAATATAGCCTATGGCAAAAATTCCATTGGGGTCGTGAGGATCGGCCGACGCCGCTGGCGCGGTTTCTGATCAGCGACCGGCGCGGGCATTGCGAATACTTCGCCACGGCCACGGTGCTGATGTTGCGGGAGCTTGGTATCCCGGCGCGTTACGCGGTGGGTTGGGCGGTGGATGAGCCCTCGGGTTCTGGTTACGTGGTGCGGGAACGTCATGCCCATGCGTGGTGCATCTATTTCGACGAGTCGGATGGTCAGTGGCATGACTTTGATACCACGCCTGCCTCTTGGATGGATCGCGAAAATGAACGGGCTTCTGCCTTCGAGTTTCTCTACGACGTATGGCAGCGCGTGAAATATGAGTTCCTCAAATGGCGGTGGGGCCAGAGCAACCTTAAAGAGTATGTTTGGTGGATCATCGGGCCGCTGCTTGTCTTCCTCTTGTATCGCCTGTTGCGGCGAAAGCCAGGTGAGCGGCGGAACGCCAAACTGGCTGGCATGGATCGTTTGCCGAATCGGCTGGGACTGGATTCCGAATTTTTTGCGTTGGAGAGGCGGCTTGGGGAGATGGGGTTCGTGAGGGAGCCGGGTGAGTCACAGTCCCAACTGGTGCAACGTGCGCTTCGCGATCCGCGAGTGGCTTCGCTGCGGGAGGTGATGCAGGCGATGCTCCATGCCCATTATCGGCTCCGCTTCGATCCCATGGGGCTGGCCAGCGAAGAGCGGGAAGCGTTGGCCCTTCGGGTGCTCCAGGCGCTGGCGCATCTCAGCCAGCAGAAGAACTCTTCCGCACCCGTCAACTGACGAAGGGGAGCGGCACGATGGTTGCCGCCCCGGAATCTCCCTGAGCGCTGCGCACCACCAGTCGGGCGCCGGCTCCGTTACATTCCTTGCGCACATAAGCGAGCGCGATGGCTGCATCCAATGCCGGGGAGCGGATCGCGCTCGTGATGTAACCCACCTCTTTGCCTTCGTGCCACAGCTTGTCGCCCCGCGCGGGTGGATGAGCGGAGGCTTCAAGGCGCAAACCGCGCAGCGCGCGTGTCACTTGGCCCACGCTGCGAATGCGGTTGATCACTTCCTGCCCGATGTAACATCCCTTTGTGTAGCTCACCGCGCGGGACTCGATGCCGGTTTCCTGCGGCAGGTTGCTTTCATCCATGTCGATGCCAAACCGGGGGACGCCCGCCTCTATGCGCGCCCACTCCGCAGCCGTCCAGCCGCAAAGTCCCCCGCCCGCTTCTTTTGCCGCCGCAACCAGTTTGTCTGCGACCGCCGCAACTGCAGCGATGGGCACGAACAGATCCAGTCCTGGAACACCGAATCGCGGCACGTTGATCAGGTAAAGCTCACCTAACGTTCCGTCCGTTGCCTTGACGGAATCATACGCCCTTTCGGGCGTAGCGGAGAACAATCCGAGTTGCATCACGACCTTGATTGATTGCGGGCCTTGCACGCTGAGCAATCCATAATGCGGCGACACGTCCACGATCTGCACGTCGTCGGCGACGATGAACTTCTCCAGTCGCTCCGTGACCTTGGCGGTCAGGCTGGGTTCGAAGTCCAGCAACAGTTCCTCAGCCAAGGCGTGCACATTCAGGTCCGCCTCAAGCTTGCCCTTGTTGTTCGTCAGCGCGGAATAGCAGCCCGTGCCGGGGCGCAGCGTTTTGACATTGTTGGTGATTTGACCATTGAGAAAACGCACGCGATCCGCGCCCACTACGCACACCCGTCCGCGAAAGCCCAAGTCGAGAATGCCGACCGTTTTTCGCAGAGCATCATATTCGGCGCGGACATTGCCGTAGTCCAACACGGACTCGGTGCCGTTGACTTCACCGAAGTTCGCTTGGAAGCCGGTGTGGAATTCATGCAGGTCCAGTGTTTGCACGCGCCCAGTGTAGCGCGACCGACAGCTCGCTGAAATGAAACAATCGGCGGCGCACCACCCTGCTGGCGGGCCAATAATGCGTCTGATTACCCCCGCCCATACTTGAGCTGGGCACTTGTGGGTGGACAGGAAAGTTGGTACCCCTGCCCATGCCTTCGGACGCTTGGTCGGCAAAAAACTAT
>Ga0075471_10000302_pt1 | contig 28661 bp, 20 predicted proteins | sample DEB19_08_DNA_2_FD_74787 | JGI IMG/M metagenome (GOLD analysis project Ga0075471, IMG submission 74787) | Aqueous microbial communities from the Delaware River and Bay under freshwater to marine salinity gradient to study organic matter... | ecosystem: Environmental > Aquatic > Marine > Coastal ...
CTGCCGCGGTCGCTCGCTCTTCAGGGATCTGTCATGGATGTCTCCTGGGATCTCGTGAGAGTGCATCCGTCTTAGCGCTCGCGATGTCCCGGTAAACCAGGAGACGTGGGCGAAGGGATCGGCGGAAGCTCGACGAGCGTTTGGCCGCCGCGGCAAAAGAGCGAGGAGACTTCTGTCGTCCCGTAGCCGGTGCTACGCGTAGGCGGGATGCGCTCTAGGGATTGAGTAGCGGCCGGGGCGGAGCGGCTTGTGCGTCGGGCAGCCGGGCGGGAGGTGCAGCCGGCTGCAGAGGCTGCGGCACCGGCACCGCGGCGGCCGGCGGCTTGGCGGCGGCCGGCGGCGGGTTCAGCTCGCTGTCGGCGGCGTTCGCGTCGATCGCACCGGGCGCGTCGAGCCCCGGTGGGAACGCCTCGAGCTGGAGCAGGTCGGCGATGGCGACGGCGCCGTTCCAGCGGTCGGCCTGCGACTCCACGAACGCGAGCTCCGTTTCGGTGAGGATCCGCTGTGCCTGGAGGAGGCTCAAAAAAGTCACCTCGCCTCGAGCGTACAGCGTCTGCGTCAGCTGCACCGTTTCGCGGGCCTTCGGCAGGATGTAGGCCTCGTACCATTCGACGAGCCGCTGCGAGGTGCGGTAGGCGGCGATCGTCTGGGCGGCCTTCGTGGCGAGGTCGAGCTCGATCGTGCGGAGGTTCGCCCGCGAGCTGGCGATGTCGGCGCGTGCCGAGCGGATGTTGCCCTGGTTGCGGTCGAAGAGCGGCACGGCGAGCATCACCTGGACGAGCCCCTGGTCCATCGCCGGGATGCCGACCTGCCGCTGGTAGCCCCCCATCACGTTGATGTTGGGGATCGGCTGCACCACGGCCCGCTCGAGCGCCCACTGGGCACGGGCCACGTCGGCCTCCTGGGCCCGCGGCAGCGCGTTGGCCTGCACGACCGCCTCCTGCAGCGTCTTGAGGTCGAAGTTCGGCAGCTTGCGGAAGAGGTCGCCCTGCAGCCTGCCGATGTCGGCGCGGGGCAGGCCGATCGCCGTGGCCAGCTGACGGCGGCCCGTCTCGATGAAGACCGCGGCGTTGAGCAGGCGGACCTCGGCCCGATCGCGCTCGATGCTCCAGAAGAGCACGTCGGCCTTCGTGCCCTCCCCCGCCTCCGCCAGTTGGGCTCCGATCTCGTAGGACCGTTTCGCGATGTCGAGGAGGAGCTGGTAGATCTCGACCCGGCGTTGAGAGACCAGCAGCGCGTAGAAGCCCTGACGCACCTCCGCGAGCACGTCGAAGCGGGCGCGGATCAGGTCATACTCGGCCTTCTGCACCTCCCGCAGTGCGGCCTGCTGTGCCAGTTTGAGCTTGCCGCCGGTGACGAGATCCTGCGCTACAGTACCGCTCCACTGGCTCTGGTCGCCCGCGATCTGCGGCGAGAAGCCGGCGATGACCGGATTGGGGTAGAGCCGCGCCTGCACCGCCTTGCCGCGGGCCGCCTCCACAGCTGCTTGCGCGGCCCGCAGTTTGGGATGGTTCTGCATGGCCAGCGCCACGAACTCATCGAGCGTGGTCGGAGAAGGGCCGTGGGCGGCGTCGCGGGTGCGGTCGTCGAGCAGAGGCACGGTGGCGTTCTCCGGCACGTTGCCCAGGGGCACCCCGGGCTCGGGGAGCCGCAGGGGCGCGGAACGCCGCGCCCACTCCTCGCCGCGCGCACTCCCCGCGGCGATCGCCGCGGCGGCCACCAGGACGACAGCCCCGAGTCGTGCACGAGGCACGGCCCGCAGAGCAGCGGGATGCAGATATGTGGATGCGGTCACGGTGCGATCTCGGAGGCGCGGTCCGACACGACAGGCAAATCGGCAGACTTCCGCCAGTCGCTTCAGTCGGACCGGTCTTCGGAGGCGGAATGTCCGGCAAGGATTCACGCCGCCATGCGAAACTGGGTACAGTGGGCGCTTTCAGCAATCCAGCCCGCGGGAGCCGCCGCCAGCCGTGCCGATCCTCCGCGCTCACCAGTTATGCAAGCGATTTCGCGGCAGCGATGCGGGAGCCGGCGGCGTCGCGGCCGTGGCGGGCGTGGATCTCGACGTTGCTGCCGGCGAGTTCGTGGCGATCACCGGGGCTTCCGGCTCCGGCAAGAGCACGCTCCTGCACCTGCTCGGCGGCATCACCCGGCCCACGTCGGGGAGCGTGCTGCTCGAGGGCGTCGATCTGGCGAGCCTCGATGACGACGCGCTGGCACGCGTGCGGCGACGGCGGATCGGCTTCGTCTTCCAGCGATACAACCTGCTCCCCGAACTGTCGCTCGTCGAGAACGTGGCCCTGCCGCTGGTGCTCGACGGCGCTGCGGACGGCGCATCCGCCGCCGCCGCCCGCGCGGCGCTCGAAGAGGTCGGCATGGGGCACCGTGCCGGGCATCGTCCCGACGAGCTTTCCGGCGGGGAGCAGCAGCGCGGGGCGATCGCCCGGGCCCTCGTCACGGCGCCGGCGATCGTCCTCGCCGACGAGCCGACCGGGGCGCTCGATTCGGCGAATTCCCGCCACATCGTCGACCTGCTTGCGCGGCTCGTGGCGACGCGAGGGCAGACCGTGATCCTCGTCACCCACGATCCTGCGATCGCGGCGTCGACCCGCCGGACGATCCGGATGCACGACGGCCTGATCGCGGACGACAGCGGCCGACCGGCGGCGGTGATCGCATGACGATGGTCCGGCTGCTGCTGCGGCAGTGGGCCCGGCGGCCCGGCCGCGTGCTGGCCACCGCCGCGAGCGTGGCGGTCGCCGTGGGCGCCGTCGTGGCCACCTGGGTGGCTGCCGACGCGTCGCGGTCCGGCTACCGCCGGCTGGCCGAGACGGTCGAGGGCGTGCCGTCGATCGAGGTCTCGATGCGGGGCGGCGGTCGGTTCGCGGCTGATCTGGTGCCGCGGCTGGTCGACCTCGCCGGCGTGCGGGCCGTCGTGCCGCTCTTCTACCGGCCCACGCTGCTGCGGGCCGGCGATGTCCGCGCCCGCGAGATCGCCGTCGGGGTCGATGCGGCGGCCCTGGCCAGGGCGGGGCTGCTGGAGATCGCCGTCGGGCGGCCCTGCGCCGCGGCGGACGAAATCGTCCTGGAGAGCGGCCTGGCCGAGGCGCTGGGCAAGGGCGTCGGGGACGAGGTGATCATGCTCGTTCGCCGCGGCATCCGCCGGATGACCGTCGTGGGGCTCGCGAAGGCCGAGTCGCTCCGGTGGTTTGCCGAAGGGGGCGGCGTGATCGTCGCGATCGGGCCGCTCGGGGACCTCTCGAATGCGGCGGGGCTCGTCGATCGGGTGCGGATCGTGCTCCTACCATCGGCCTCGCGGGCCGCGGTGCTGCGCGAGGTCGCCCGACTGCTGCCGCCGGCGCTCGTGGCCGAGGTGCCGGTGGGGCGGGCCGGCATGGCGGAGGACGTGCTGCATTCGGCCGACCTCGGGCTCGACTTCGTCACGGGACTGACCGTCGCGATGGCCTGGTTCATCGTCGGCAACGCGATGCTCATGAACGTGACGGAGCGGAGAAGGTCTCTGGCGCTGGTGCGGGTGCTCGGCGCGACGGGGCGGCAGGTGCGGGGGTTCGTGACGGCCGAGGCGGCGGTGATCGGCGCGGCGGGGGCGGTGGCCGGAGCGGCACTGGGGTTGGCCGCGGCGGCGCCGATCTCCGCGGGCATCTCCCGGGCGCTGCAGGCGCCGACGGCGACGCTCACCGTGCATCCGGTCGTCGTGCCGGCGGCGATCGCCCTCGGCACGCTGGTCGCCGTGGCCGCGGCGTGGTGGCCAGCCCGCGAGGCGGCGGCGGTCGATCCTCTGGAGGGGCTAGCGCACGCGCCGCCCGCGCCGGAGGGGCCGTCGCGGAGGTTTCTCGCGGTGGCGATCGGTCTGTGGGCCGTGGCGGCCGCCGTGCTGGCGCTGGTGGTGACGGAGCGGCTGCCGCCGCGGGCAGCGGTGCCGGCCGGCATCCTCATGATGCTGGCCTTCGTGGCCACGACGCCGCTGGTGCTGCCGACGCTGGCCTCGGCGTGCGCCCGGCTCGTTCCGGCGCGGTGGCGGATCGAGAGGACGCTGGCCGTCGAGCAGATCCTGCGGCAGCCGGTCCGCACGGCGCTCACCACCGGCGTGCTCGTGGTGGCGGTCAGCAACGGCATCGGACTGGGGCACGCGATCCGCGACAACGTCGACGACGTGCTCGGCTGGTATGCCCGGCTGATGCGGGCCGACTGGGTGCTCGCGCACGGCGGCGTCTCCAGCGGCAGCCTGGCCGCCGGCGGGCTGCGGACCCGCGGCGTCGAGGACGCCGTCCGCGCGGTCGCCGGCGTGCGGCGGGTCGAGGGCATCGGGATCGCCGTCGGCCGCGTCGCCGGCGGCAGCTGCGTCGTCGTCGCCCGCGACATCCCCGACGACGAACCGTTGCCGGTGGATGCCGTCGGCGTCACCGAGGCCGACCTGCGGCGCGGGCTGGCCCGCGGTGAGGCGGCGGCGGGTACGGTGCTCGCCCGTCGGGCGGGCATCCAGCCGGGCGACGAGGTGGACGTCGAGGTCTTCGGCCGCACGGTGCGGGTGCGGATCACGGCGCTGGTGGTGGACTACACGTCGGGCGGCGCGTCGCTGCTGCTCCGTCGCGACGCGGCCCGCAGGCTCTTCGGCCTCGACTCCGCCGATCTCGTGCTGGCGACCGCGGAGACGGGCGCCGCGGCGGGGCTGCGCGAGCCACTGCGGCGGATCGCCGCGGAGCACGACATGGTGCTGCGGTCGTTCGCCGGCGTGCAGGGATTCATCAACGGGATCGTCAGCGGCGTGGTCGGCTCGCTCTGGGCGATCCTGGGCCTGGGCTTCGTGGTGGTCAGCCTGGGCGTGGCCAACACGGTGACGATGAACGTGCTGGAGAAGACCCGCACCCTGGGGCTGCTGCGCGCGGTCGGCATGACCGCCGGGCAGGTCACGAGGGTCGTCGTGCTCGAGAGCCTGCTCCTGGGCCTGTCGGGGGGGCTCGTCGGCGCGATCGGCGGCGTGATCACGGCGCTGCTGATCCAACTGGCCAGCCAGCCGCTGCTTGGTCATCCGATCCGGCCGTCGTTCCGTCCCGGCGTGGTGGCGGTGAATCTCGCGGCTGCGGTTGTGGTGACGGTGCTGGCCGCCTGGCTTCCCGCCCGTCGCGCCGCGACCCTCGACCTGCTGGAGGCGATCTCTGCGGAGTGAACGGCCGCCGGGATGCCGGGCGGGTGGGCTCTGGTCATGCCCTGCCCGGAGAGCTAGTCTGACGCGGGGTCGGCACGGCGAGGAACACCACGGCGAGGACTGGTTTCATGGATCCCGACCGCTTCCGATCCAGAAGGGCGTTCACGCTGGTCGAACTGCTGGTGACGATCTCCATCATCGGCGTGCTCGTCGGCCTGCTCGTGCCCGCGGTGCAGTCGTCGCGCGAGGCCGCCCGTCAGTCGCAGTGTGGCAACAACCTCCGGCAGCTGGGACTCGCGCTGCATGCCTACCACGGCGCGAAGTCGGAGTTTCCGCTCGCCCGTCAGGCGACCCGTCGCTCGCTCGGCCCGACGGCCTTTTCCGCGCTGCCGGCGCACCTGGTGGGCGTGGCGGAGAGCCCGTTGACGTTTCCGCTCAAGCCCGAGCAGGTGGGAAGCTGGATGCTGCGCGTCCAGCCCTATATGGAGTCGGGGGAGATCGTGTCGATGTGGGCCACGCCGACCACCCTCAGCGAGGCTTATTCGATGTTTTGGAAGGTGAGCGGCATCCGTGTGTCCGGGTACATCTGCCCGTCCGACGCGCTGGCGGCCCAGGGGGAGAATCCCTGGGGCTATGGGATGACGAGCTACCTGGCCGTGAGTGGAAACGACGAATATGTCGACGAGGAAGGGCACGCCAGCAACGCCCGCAACGGGGTCTTCCCGACGCAGAATTGGAAGTGGTCGCCGCGTCCGAAGGTCACGATGGCCAAGATCACGGTCGGCCTCGGCAAGGTGACGATGGTCGGCGAGCGTCCGCCGTCGTCGTCGCGGTATTTCGGCCGCTGGAACATGACCGACTTCGACACGGTCATGGGCAATCCCAACATGGAGTTCTCGGTCGTGACCACCGACGCCTCTGGGCAGCCCTGCCCGTCGCCTGGCTACTTCGGATCGGATGAGCCTGGCAATCCGTGCGCCGCCACGCACTTCTGGAGTTTCCACCCGGGGGGTGGCAACTGGCTGCTGGCGGACGGCGCGGTGACGTTCATGACCTACGCCGCCGGCACGACGGTCTTGCCCTCGATGTCGAGCATCAACGGCTCCTCGGGTGACGGGGAGGCGTTGACGCAGCCATGAGCGGCAGCGATCGTCCCCGGATCCCCTGGCCCGAGTATCTCGCGATGCACATCCGCGAGATCGGGCTCGCGGCGCTGCTGCTCGTGGTCCTGCTTCTGGCCTGGCAATTCGTCGAGCTGCCAGGGGGCACCGAACTGACGGGCCGCGTCAGCTCCGGGGGTCGATCGGTGGTGTACGGCACGGTGTCGGTGGTGGCCTCCGACGATCGTGTCTATTCGGCGCCGATCGGCCCGGACGGCACCTATCGGATCACGTCCTTGCCGCCGGGGCCCGTGCGGGTGTCGGTGTCGAGCCCCAATCCCCGTTCGGTCGTCGATCAGATGCCCGCGGGCGACGACGCGGCACGGCCTGCCGCGGCACCGGCTCCGCGTCCGGCCGCGGCCGCCCCTGCGGGAAAGCAGTCGGATGCCAAGGACGCGGCCACGGAGAATGTCACCGTCGCGGCACCCAATGGCACGGCCCCTCCCTTCCCTGCTCCGCTGCCGCAGCAGCAGCCGCAGCAGCAGGGATGGTTCCGCATCCCTGGCCGCTACGCGAGCCCGACGACGTCGGGCATCCGCACGAAGGTGCGGGACGGCCGGACGCCGCTCGACCTGAAGCTGGATTGACCCCCAGCTGGATTGACCTGCCGGACTGGCTGGTCGGGCAGCGTGCCACGCGGCGATTTACAGCCGCGGCAGAGGCCACTATCGTGTGGCTGCCACGGCGGCCGGGCCGCGGTTGAGTGTGCGGCCGGCGACGGTCAATCACGCGGCACAAACACGCGGCACAAACGCATCACGAGGGGGAACACCCATGGGCTTCCATCAGACGGCCAAGCATCGCTCCGGCAAGCACTCCCATCACCAGATCGGCCTGGTTCGCGGCCAGTTCGGCGACATTCCGGAGGACGCCTGGCTCGACTTCCTGGCGGCCAGCGGTTTCGACGGCTGGGAGGAGGCTGCCTGGGAACTCGACCTGGCCCAGTGCGACACCGATGCGGGCGCGGAGGCCTACGCGAAGTCGCGGGTGGCGAAGGCGAAGAGCCGCGGACTCGAGATCTTCACCGTCGCGACGCACCTGCAGGGACAGTCGCTTGGTGACGAGCCGTCGGCGAAGACGCTGCAGTTCATCGGCGGAGAGCCGGTGAAGGCCTACGTCGCCTGGCGGAAGGCCGGCAACGAGCCGCCGCGGACCAACCCCTACTTCGTGCCCGACGACGTCGGCAAGATGATCCACGACAAGGCCCGTGCCGACCTCGTCCGCTCCGTCCGCCTGGCCCACTACCTCGGCAAGCTGCAGGACCGGAAGGTGGCGGTGCCGGGCTTCGTCGGCTCGCCGGCCCACTGCTGGAGCCACTGGTTCGAGTTTCCGCCACGGCCGAAGGCGATCGGCGGCTGCCCGATCCCCGAGGTGCTCGACGTCAGCCTGGAGTTGCTCGTCGAGCGGTTCGCTCCGGTCTTCGACGCCTGCCGGAAGTATGGCGTGACGTTCGACCTCGAGTGCCATCCCGGCGAGCGGGCGATGGGCGACATCGAGTCGGCTGGCGATTATCTACGGTTTCTGGGCAAGGCTGGCTACGGCACCGACGTGGTGGGCTTCAACCTCGACCCCAGCCACATGGTCTGGCAGGGCGTCTGCCCGATCGCCTTCATCCGCGAGTATGCCGACGCGATCCACTCGGCACACATCAAGGGGGTGCAGGTGATCGACGGTCCGACGCGGGCGGGCCGCTTGGGCGGCCACCGGCCGATGGGCAGCAAGCTCAACGGCTGGAACTTCGTCACGGCGGGCAGCCGTCGCGACGCGGTGGACGTCGAGGAGGTGATCGTCGAACTGAACCGCTCCGGCTACAGCGGGGCGATCAACATCGAGTGGGAGGACAACGACGCGGAGAAGCGGGCCGGCGCCGTGGCGGCGCTGCGTGCGCTCCACGCCTGCGATCTCCCGCCGGCGACGGGTCGCCACGACGACACGCTCAAGGCGTGAGGGACGTCCGCCGACGTTTCAGCGGAGGTCGTCCGGCACGAGCGGCGCGTTTTCGTAGAGGATGACGCCGCCGCGGCGGAGGATTTCCCGCTGCACTGCGGCGACGTCGAGCCGTCGCAGATCCGTGGCCGTGGCGGCGGCTGTAGCCGCGGCGATTCCCGCCGCCTCGCCGAGCGCCATGAAGACCGGCTCCATGCGGAGCGTCTGATAGCCCACGTGGCTCGCGCTGCAGGCGACCGGCACGAGCAGGCCGTCGACGCATCTCGGCAGCAGGATCCGGTACGGCAATTGGAAGGGATCGTGTGAAATGAAGAAGTAGCCCTCGCGCACGCCTGGGTGGGCGGGATCGAACTTGGTGACCCCGTGCGAGTCGAACTCGAACTCGGTCACGGCGATGCCGTCGGGCTGCCGCTTCGGCAGGCCCGTGGTGAACTCGGGCGTCGCATCATTTTCCGTGAGCGTGTATTCGCCCCAGATCCTCCGGCCCTGCCTCACGTAGATGTGGTGCGGGCGATGGCGGTTGTCGGTGAACTCGTCCGTTGGAAAGCCCCACTGGGCCGCTTCCGCGCGGATGGGGGCCGGCACCGCCGGATCGTTCTGGAGCAGCCAGAGCAGGCCCTCGTTGTGCGACCAGTAGCGGTCGAAGATGCGGCGGCGCTCCTCGGGGCCGGCCTCGGGCCAGCCCCAGTTTTCCTCGGCGAGGTCGAGCGACTCGGCGGGCACGCCCGTATCGGGGTGCGGGTGGTCGCTGTTGGCCTCATGGTTGCCGCCGGGCATCGGGTAAAGCTGGATCACCTGGGCCAAGGCCGTCACGCGGCCTGCCGCAATCTGGTCGAGCAGGTGCCGGTAGTCGTCACGATCGAATGCCGCCGGCCGTTCGACGGGAACCTGCTTGGCTCGCTCCTTGGTGAGGTGGAAGCGGAAGCAGAATGCCTGGATGCCGGCATCGGCGTCGCCGGTGGAGCCGGGCAGCGGATTGCGGTCCCCGAACCGGGCGTACAGACGGCCGGCGTGCGGCTCGCGGAACGTCGCCCGGCTCTCGCGGCCCACCCGGTAGTCCGCGCCGGCCAGTGCCGCCAGATCTCCTTCATAGGTGCAGTCGATGAAGGCTTTGGCCCGGAGGTCGACCGCTGACGTCGGGCCTGCAAGATTCGTGGCCGTGATGCCGACGAGCTTCACGTTCGCACCGAGCTTGCCGGGATCCGCGCCGTCGATCCGCCTGCCCGGCGTCGCGGGCCGCTCGCTCCCCTGCCCGTCCCCGACTGTGGCCTCCACGACCCGGTGCCGTTCCAGGAGCAGGATCGTCCGCTCGGCCGAGAGCATCTCGCGAAACACCCGTTCGGCGACCCGCGGCGAGAACATGTTTCCGCCGCGGCACAGCCGCACCTCGGCCGAGTCGGCGCCGTGGGCCGCGACGTAGTGCTCCACGATGCGCCGCTTGAACTCGGTGTAGAGGCCGCCGACGGCGCCGTGCTTGCGGATGTCGGTGTTTGTGAGGCCTCCGGCGACGATCCCGCCGACGTGGCTCGATTCCTCGAGCACCGCGACCCGCGCCCCACCGCGTGCGGCAGCCACCGCGGCAGCCACGCCGGCTGGGCTCGCGCCGACGACCACCACGTCGACGTCGAGTGCGCCGTCGGCCGCGGCGGGTTCGGCCGCAGGTGCCGGGCACGGTGCTGCCGCGGCGAACGCCGCAAGCAGGACCCAGGCGGCTGGCGACGAGCGTTGTCGGTGCGATGCCATGCGGTCGTGCTCCACGCCGGGGGCCGTGTGCGCGGGTGTCAGGGGCTGCGTGACGCTCGACCGCGAAGTGGGGCCGCGAGTTCGCGGGTCAACTCGAGGTACTTTTCGCCATATTCCGTGGAGGGCTCGAGCTCGGTTCCCTCGTGCCACTCGTTGAAGCTCGTGATCAGGAGCATGGGCTGATCGTCGTCGACGAACGGGGCGGCGACGGCGAAGCAATCGCGGTAGAAGTCGCCGCGGCGGCGGTTGATCGTCACCCGGCCGACGCCGCGGAGCGGCGTGTCGTCGTAGCCCGGCATGACGTTTGGCACGAGCCGCATGCCGTGGCCGCGGGCCAAACGGTCGACCGCCTCGAACTGCCCGCGGACCGCCGCGAGGAAATCGGGCCTGTAATACATGTTGTAGGCGGTCACGGTGCGGAAGTGCCGGGCCAGAAACGGCCAGTCCCAGCGGTCTGGCGGCTCCCAGTAGACCATGTCGGCGACGAGGTGGGGATCGATGCCTCGGGCGGCCAGCCGCGCGCGGATCGTCGTGAGCGTGGCGTCGGCGTTGATCATGTCGCGGACGAGGTAGACGACCACGACGGGCCTTCCTGCCAGACGCAGGTAGCGTGGATGTGCGAGGAACGCGTCGGCCAGCTGGTCGAAGTGGGCGATCATGCGGTCGCCGGCGGAGCGGCCGGAGGCGTCCTTCGCCGTGAGATCGATCGGCGCGCCGGCGGGCGTGCCGAGCGCCAGCGGCGTCTCGTAGAGGATCGCGAACCGGTAGTCGGCCGCCTCGATCGCCGGGAGAAGCGTCCGGGACAGGTTTCTCCCCTCGTGCCCGTCGGCCGAGAGCCAGGAGACGAGAAAGAAGTCGATGTCGGCCTGCCGCGCCCAGCGGACATGTTCGTCGGCCACGCGGCGGTCGTCGCTGGAATACCAGCCGAGCCGTGGCGTGTCTGTCACGGGCTCTCTGGTCCACCGGTCGGGGGTGTACCAGGGGTAGTAGTAGCCGCCGACGAGCCGCCTCGCAGCCGGCGGGGCCCCCGGCTCGACCGCGTGGGCAGCCAGTCCGTAGCAGGCCGCTGCCAGCAAGATGCATGCGACAGCCGGACGCCGCGGCCAGCGGCTGACCGCGCAAGGGACATGAGCCTTTCCCGCCCCACGCCAAACGGTCAGGCCCGGAGCCGGCTGGCCGGCTCCGGGCCTCATTGTGCCGTCATGAGAAATCATGCGACGTGGCGACTGACTATGGACCATCCGGCACCGCGACGTTCTGCCCGTCCTTGCGGTGCCGCAGCCGCCAGTGGGTCGGCACGTCGATGAATTCGGAAATCCACACGACGGCGCCGTCGCATAACGCGGTATAGAGGCCGCCCTGGTGGGGGCTTGACGCCATCCACGTAGAGCTCGTGCTCGCACCGCCGTTGACGTGGAAGTTCAGGGAACCTCCGTAGCTCGAGGTGTCGTCCGAGCTGACGCCCGACGACCAGGCCACCGGGGCCGCCGTGCCGCTGCCGTAGAGCCGGCCGCCGATCCAGATGTTGCCGCTCCAGGAGCATGTGCTCGTGCCGCCGCCGCACCGCATCAGCGGCGCGATGTCCGGGGTCGAGGACTTTTCGCACAGCATGATGGTCTTGCTCAAGCCGTCGCGGATGTCCGAGTGCTTCATGGCCGCGAGCTTGTTCGTGTCGTAGAAGACCTGGCCTTGATCGCTGATGTTGACCGTGGCCGAGCCCGACATCACCGCGGCGGTCAAGGCGCCGGAGGGGCTTACGCTCGACAAGCATGCGGCGCTCGTGCCGGTGGCAGCGCCGTAGTTGCTTTTGCCGTAGTTGCCTCGTGATGTGTTCGGCTCGCCGAACTTTTCGTTGGACGGGCACTCGAACGATTTGATGGACTTGGCCGCGAGCTGCTTCGTAAGGCCGCTCGGGGTGCTTTCCCAGTTCATCGTCAGGTTGTTGGTGTCGGCCATGACCTGGTCGTAGATCTCCTGCCCCTCGGTGTATGGCAGGATCAGGAATGACCACGCCAAGCCGGTGATGTTTTCCGCGGCGGTGACGGGGCTGCTCGCGGCGGGATTGGCGTCGTGGTTGTTGGGGGGGAGTCCTCCCTTGACATTGACGTAGCTGAGGCAGCCGAGCCCGAGCTGCTTGAGGTTGTTCTGGCAGGAAGACCGCCTCGCCGATTCACGGGCCGACTGGACTGCAGGCAGCAGCAGGCCGACGAGGACGCCGATGATGGCGATCACGACGAGGAGTTCGACGAGCGTGAACCCGCGGTGGCCGGCGCTCGCCCGGCCCGGGACGGTGGATGAAAGATTCATGGACGTGCCCTCACAATTTTGGGATGTCGTGATGAGGTTGCGGGCCAGGCTGCGGAGCTGAAGGAATGAACGATGAACGAATGACTTGGAGAGAGAAGCCGGTGCCGGGAAGAACGGAGGTCCCGCCGCGGCGTCGCGATCCTTGCGTCCCAGTTGTGAGACTGCTCGGATCCACACACCAGAGGCCAAAAACCCTCTGCCCCCCCACGCCAGCAAGGATACGTTCGCCCCTCCTCGGGGAGCAAGTTTTTGCCAGCGTGCGGCTGGATTCAGCTGACTTGGGGGAAAAGATCAGCTGGCAAAAACAAGAGCCCGCGTCTCTCGCCTGGGCGGGAGACGCGGGCTCGGGAGTACCCCCACGGGGAGTCGAACCCCGGTTTTCGGACTGAGAACCCGACGTCCTGGGCCACTAGACGATGGGGGCGCTTTTCCAGCTTGGTTCTAGCAGTGTCGGACGGGGTGTCAAGCAGACTTGAGAGGCCGCGCCGCGGCCGGAATACGCATCCTTTTTGCCGGCTGGCTCACAGTCACGATCGCCCGCTCGACCGGTCAGGACCGCGTCCGAAAGAGGTCCGACCGCCGCTGCCGAGACCGGCCGATCACGAACCCGATTCCAGCCGCTGCCAGGGCCGCCGCCGCCACCAGCCAGACACGCCGCACCGCCTCCCGGCGGGCCACGTTCCGCTCCTGCCGCTCCCGGTCCGCGGCAGCCTGAAGCATCCGGCTGGCCTCCCGAAGCCGTCCCGACTGGAGCGTGCCCCGGCCTGTCATCGTCGCCGCGTGACCGCGAGGCGGCGCGGTGACCGCCCGCCAGTCGATCGCATCCCCCTCCCAAGCCAACGGCAGCCGCCCATGCCGCGACCCGGTCGAGATCGCGTGCTCCACCGCCTCCACCGCCTGCAGGAGGTCGGCCGGCGAATCGCAGCGATCCGCCGGCTTCTTTTCGAGCAGCTGCTCGATGATCCGCCCGAGGCCCGCGGGCAGTTCGGGACGGTGGGCGGCCAGCGGCATGAGGGGCTCGCGCTGATGCGCCATCGCGACCGCGAGGCTCGTCGAACCAGTGAACGGAGGCACGCCCGCGAGCAGGTGGTAGACCGTCGCGCCCAGCGAATAGAGGTCGCTTCGGGAGTCGACCGGCTGGCCGGCCGCCTGCTCCGGGCTCATGTAGAGGGGCGTGCCGAGCGTCATGCCCTCCTGCGTCAGTTCGAGGTCGTCTTCCAGCATCCGCGCCAGGCCGAAGTCGGCCACCTTCACCTCGCCGGACGGCGTGACGAGCAGGTTTTCCGGTTTGATGTCGCGGTGCACGATCCCCGCCTGGGCCGACTTCGCCAGCGCCGAGCCGACCTGCGCGAGCACGCTAAGCGCCTGCGGGGCGTCGAGCGCGCCGCGGGCGCTCAACCAGGCCTTGAGCGAGGGGCCCGCCACGTACTCCTCCGCCAGGAAGTGGATGCCTTCCACGTAGGCCACCTCGTGGATCTGCACGATGTTGCCATGCACGAGCGCCGCGGCCGCCCGGGCCTCCTGCATGAACCGCTCCACGGCGGCCGCATGCCGTAGCGTCGCCGGCCGCAGCACTTTCACAGCGACCTGCCGGCCGAGCGACTGCTGCTCGGCGAGGTAGACGTCGGCCATGCCGCCGCTTCCCAGCCGGTGCAGGAGCCGGTATCCTCCGAGGTTTCGCCCGGACAGGTCGTCGGCGACGGGAGCAGTCGGTTCCGAAGGCCGCATGCCCCCGAGTATCGGCTGGCTCCCGCCATCCGGCAAACCATCACCGTTCATCCGCCCCGTTTCACGTTTCCGCTTGCACAGGAGCCGCCCCATGCCCAAGCCGTCCCCCGCCGAACTCCAGAAGGCCGCCAAGGCGGTCGACCTCGCGGGCTTCGACTACGAAGTCACGCTCGACACGTCTGCGGGCCCGATCCGCCTGGCGCTCGATGCCGCGCATGCGCCCGGCCACGTCCGCAACATGGTGGCCCTCGCGGAGAGCGGGTTCTACGACGGCGGCTGCTTCCACCGGATCATCAAGGGCTTCATGATCCAGGGCGGCTGCCCGCAAGGCACCGGCACCGGCGGTCCGGGCTACACCATCCCCGCCGAGTTCAACAGCACACCCCACGAGCCGGGCGTGCTCTCCATGGCCCGCACGAGCGACCCCAACTCGGCCGGCAGCCAGTTCTTCATCTGCCTGGAGAAGGTGCCGCACCTCGACAACCAATACACGGCCTTCGGCCGCACCGCCGATGGCGCGAGTCTCGACGTGGTGAAGGCCATCGGCAACGTCCGCACGAGTGCGGGCGACAGGCCGACCGAGCCGGTGACGATTCGTAAGGCGACTGTCGCCAAGAAGGCGAAGAAGTAGCCGAGCGCTGAGCCGCCGCCGGCGACCGCATGATCGAGGCCGGGCCGGTCAGTCGGGGGAGAAATCGGCCGGCCGCACGGCCGTGGCCCGCCGCCGGCCGCCGAAGATCATCTTCACGCCCAGAAACGCGAGCGCCAGGCCGCCGGCGGCCGAGAGCATCGCCTGGCCGTTGGTCCGCACGTCGAAGATGGCGGCGAGTTCCGCGGGCGACGGCAGCGCGGCGGCCGGATTCGACGACCACCCCGCGGCCCGGGCACTCCGCGGGTCGGCCGCGGGCATCGACTGGGCCTGGAAGCCGGGGGGGGGCTGCAAGCCCGGCGGAGGCTGAAACGGCGGTTGAGGCTGAAACGCGGGCGGGGCCGAAGGGAAGGCGGCCGGGATCGCCGGTGGTCCTTCGCCGGCGACGTAGGTCGACCGGGCGAGCGTGCCGTCGCGGACCGCGGCGTCGGCCGTCGCGGAGGCCATCCGGATCCGCGCCGGGTCGGCGGTGGCCGCGATTCCGCGGTCGATCGCCCGCACGTCGGAAAACTCCGCGATGGGCGTCGGCGTGAAGCCGTTGGAGCCCACGCTCGCGAGAAACGTCCGCACCCTCGTCGAGCAGCTGCCGATCGTGCGGCCGCTGTTTTGCCCGAAGAGTACGCCGGCGAGCTCGCCCTTCTCGTTGAGGATCGGCCCGCCAGAGTCTCCCTGCCGCGCGGTCGCGGCCAGCTCGACGAACTCACGGGCATAGCCTGTGCCCGGCGAGAGGTATTCGGTGCACGCCCCGGTCTCGGCACGGTAGGGGCCGCGGCCGTAGCCGGCGATCGTGAGCGATTCGCCGATCACCGGAGGAGCCGCCGCGATCGGAATCGGCGTCGCCGGTGGCTTCCAGATCACGATCGCCGCGAGATCCCAGGCCTCGTCCCAACGGATCACGGTGCCCGCGGTCTGGAACCCGCCGGGAAACTGGACGAGCACGGCCGACCGGCTGTCGCGGACCACGTGCCAGTTGGTCAGAACGAGCCCCTGCGAGCGGTTCACGTCGACCAAGACGCCGGAGCCGAGCGACGTGCCGGCCCGCTCGGGGGCCACGATTCGCACCACCGCCGGATGGGGCGTCTGGCCGGTCAGCAGGTAGTCGGCCACCAGCTCCTGCGACCAGGTCGCCGCTGGTGCCGGTCCCCAGCCCCACGGCGACGACTGCGCCGCCGCGGGAACGCACGTGAGCCCGATCAGGCAGGTGATCGCTGTCAGCAGGCGGTCGCAGAGGCGTCGCATGGGCATCTCCCTGGTGGGGAACCGCGCTTCCTCGTGCTCCTACCCCGCCGCACCCCGCGTCGCCTGGCGGCGCGTCTCTCGCTGGAGGATCCGCTTGAGAAGCTCGCGACGGAGCCGTTCGCGTTCGCGGCTCGCTTCCACGGCCGGCAGGGCGGCGTTCGCCGGCGCGGCCAGAAGGCCGCGTTGATGGGTGATCATGGATAAGCTCCAGCCTGGGTGGCGACCGGCCCTCGCCACAGCCTGGATGGGATCGGCAGCCCGCCGCGGCAGCCCGCAGAAAATCGACCCCGCCCCGCGCAGCCGCGCCAGCCGTCAAGGTTTGCCGGCCTGTCGCTGGATCACCGCCGGGCCGGGAGGACGCCTGGCGCGGTCGAGGGCACCACGGAAAAGCCTTCGGCGCGGAGCCGCTCGTAGAGGGCCACGACATGGTCGCGGTCGGAGGTTTCCACGGTCACCTCCACGCTCGTCACGAAGACGTCGGGCCCCGAAAAGGCCCGGTCGTGCACGATCTCCTGGACGCTCGCCCCGGCGGCGGCGATGGCGGCGGTGAGCTTGGCCATGCCCCCGGGCCGGTCGGTCACCTGCGTCGTGAACCGCCAGAGCCGGCCGTCGGTCGCCAGGCCGTGCTTGATGACGCGGTCGAGGATCGTGAGGTCGATGTTGCCTCCGCAGAGAAGGAGCACCACCGAGCGGCCCGCGAGCTCCCGGCCCGCGTCCCCCATCACGGCGGCCAGGGCAGAGGCCCCGGCCCCCTCGACGACCGTCTTCTCCAGTTCGAGCAGCCGCAGCACCGCCAGCGAGATCGCCTCCTCGTCGACGGTGACCAGCCGATCGACGAGCGGCGCCGCGATCGCGAAGGGAATCGCGCCCACTTTCCCCACCGCGAGTCCGTCGGCGAGTGTCGGCCGCGTCGGCACCTGCACGGGCCGGCCCGCCGCCAGCGATGCGCTCAAGCTGCCGGCCGCCGTCGGTTCGACGGCGATGATGCGGATACCGGGCCGCAGCGCCTTGGCCGCGGTCGCCACGCCGGCCAGCAGCCCGGCGCCCCCCGTGGGTACCACGATGGCGTCGGCGTCGGGAACGTCCTCGAGCACTTCCAGTGCCATCGTCCCCTGCCCGGCGATCACGCGGGCGTCGTCGAAGCCGTGGACGAGGTTCAAGCCGTCGCGGCCGGCCAGCTCGGCGGCCAGCCGCCGGGCGTCGTCGAACGATTCCCCCTCCAGGATCACGCGGGCCCCCAGCCGCCGGCAGGTCGCCACCTTCACCAGCGGTGCAAACCGCGGCATCACGACGGTGACGGGAATGCCGAGCAGCTTGCCATGGTAGGCCAGCCCGAGCGCGTGGTTGCCGGCCGAGGCGGCCACCACGCCGCGGGCCCGCTCTGCGGCGTCGAGCAGCAGCAGGGCGTTGCGGGCGCCCCGCTCCTTGAAGCTTCCCGTGCGCTGCAGAAGATCGAGCTTGCAGTGGATCCGGCAGCCGGTGAGGCCGGAGAGTGGCACGCTCCGCGGGCAGGGAGAGCGGTAGATCCCGGAGCGGATCCGCTCGTGCGCCGCGCGGATGTCGGCCAGCGTGACCGGGACGGACGGCGCGGGGACGTGGCGGCTGGATGTCATGCCGGATGTCGTGCTGGCTGTGCCGCTGTCAGGCGGTCGGGGCGGTGGAACGACCTCACGTCGATCCAGTGCATGCCGGCCCGGCGGGCCGCTTCGAGGCCGAGGTCGCTATCCTCCCAGACGACGCACCGCTCCGGACGCGCACCGAGCCGACGGGCAGCCTCCAGAAAGGGGTCGGGGTCGGGCTTGTGGCGGTCGGTGTCCTCGCTGGCGACGATCGTCTGGAAGGCGGAGGCGATGCCGACGTGCTCGAGGATCTTCGTGCATACGGCGTGGTAGCCGCCGGTGACCACCGCCATGGGAATGCGTCCGCGGGACCGCAGCACGACCCCGACGACCGGGTCGATAGGCTCCACGTGGGCCAGCTGATCGAGGAACGACTGCTCCTTCAGCCGCGCGGCGTGCTCCAGATCGATCTCGATCCCGGCCTCGGCGGCGAGCGTGGCGATGATGGTTCGCGTCGGTCGGCCGGCGAGGGCATAGAAGCGGTCCTCGTCGAAGTCGATCTCGTGGGCTGCCGTCGCCGCCAGCCAGGCACGGTAGTGGGCCGGCATCGTGTCGGCGAGCGTGCCGTCGCAGTCGAAGAGGAGGGCGTCGTAGGTCTGCGTGGGCCACATGGCGGTGAGGGAAGCCGGGGGCAGGAACCGGGCGGGGCATGCAGGGCGGACAGCCGCTGCCCGAGCCCGTCGCCGATCGTTCTGTCGCCGGTGGTTATACGGCCTGGCGGGTTTCACGGCCCAGGCCGGGTGCCCGGCCTGTCGCGAAAGTAAAGTAGGGATTCCCAGATTTCGTCCTCCCCGCCCTGCCCTGCGGCTCTCTTCGTCATCATGCAGCTCCCGTCGCTCGGCATCCGCGGCCGGCTGCTGCTCGGCATCCTGCCGGCTGCTCTGGTCGTGGCGGCCGCGGTCGCCGTGCAGGCTCTTCGCACGCGGTCGGCTCTCCTGCGGTGCGGCGCGGAGATGCTCGCCGACCGCAGCCGCCAGATCGCCGCCGACATCGACCGTGGCACGCTCGAGGCGGCGACGGCCGCCCGGACGATGGCGACAGCCGCCCAGCAGGGGCTCTTTGGACGTCGGCAGGAATCCCTGCGGCTGGCACGGGCCATGCTCGAAGAATTCCCGCAGTTTGCGGCCGCATACTACCTCTACGAACCAGACGCCGACGGACTGGACGCCGCGGCGCTCCGCGACGCCCGTGGGGCCGACCTCGCCGGCTCGCGTGCCGCCGCCGTGGAGCTGCCGCCACCGGCCGCCATGGACGATCCGCGCGGCGGTGTGCCTCCCCAATCGCTCGGCGCGGATGGCCGGTTTGTGCCGTACGTCTTCCGCGATACGACTGGGGGCGGCGAGATCCGGCTTGCGCCGCTGACGAAGCCGGATGGATCCGCGTACGAGGACTGTCGGCGGCGGGTTCTCGACGGTGCCGAGACTGACACGGCGACGGTGACGGAGTCGGTCGGTGATTCGGGCCGCCTGCTCGTGGAGCACATGTATCCGATCACCCGCGACGGCAGGTTCCTGGGCGTGGCGGGCGTGGATCGCGGGATTGACCGGCTAGAGAGCGATCTCGAGGCGGTTCGCGCGCAGCAGCGCGAGGCCGGCTGGAGCGTCGACATCTTCCTCGTGGGTCGGCAGGGACGGCTGCTCACGTCGACGGTTGGGGATGTCGACATGCGGGGCCAGCCGATCGGTGCGACTCCCTATGCCGTGATCGTGGGCGACGTCGTGGCCGCTCCCGCGGCGGACGCCCGCACCGCCGTCGACCCACTGACGCGGCAGCAGTGTCTCTATGCTGGTGCCCGGCTGCCGACGGCCGGCTGGACGCTCGTGATGCGGCTGCCGGAGCGCGACGTGCTCGTGCCGCTGTGGGGCCCGTTGCTCTGGTCCGCCGCCTGGGCTGCGGCCGGTTTGGCTGCGATGCTCGCGGCCGTCGGCTGGCTGGCCAACGGACTGACCCGGCGTATCGGCAAGGCCGCCGAAGTCTCGCGACGGGTGGCGGCCGGCGATCTCACCGGCACCGTCGAGGGTGGCGGCGACGTCGGCGGTGACGAGGAGACCGGTCGGCTGCTTCGAGACATCGACGGGATGACGACGAGCCTGCGGACGACCGTGGCGCAGGTGCAGCAGTGGAGCGGCGTGCTCGACGTCACGGCCGGAAGACTGGCCGCGTCGGGCCGCCGGCAGGAGGCTGCGATCGGATCCCTGGGGGCCAGCACCAGCGAGGCGGCGGTGGCCAGCCGGCAGATCTCGGCGACGGGACGCGAGCTGCTCGGCGCGATGAACGACGTGGCGGGCGTGGCTGCCGACACGGCACGGGTGGCCGACGACGGCCGGGAGAGCCTGGCCGACGTGGGGCAGACGATGTCGCAGCTGGAGCGATCGACAGCCGACGTCTCCGCGCGGCTGGCGGCGATCAGGCAACGGGCCGAGGACATCAATATGGTCATCACGACGATCACGAAGGTGGCCGACCAGACCAACCTGCTCTCGATCAACGCTGCCATCGAGGCGGAGAAGGCCGGGGAGTATGGCCAGGGCTTCATCGTGGTGGCCCGCGAGATCCGGCGGCTGGCCGACCAGACGGCGGTGGCGACGCTCGACATCGAGCGGCTGGTGGAGCAGATGCAGCAGGCCGTGACGATCGGCGTGACGGAGATGGACCGGTTCGCCGCCGACGTGAAAGCCGGCGTGGAGCGGGTGTCGGGCATCAGCGGGCAGTTTGCGGAGGTGATCGGCAAGGTGCACGGCCTGGCGGGCCGGTTCGACCACGTCAAGCAGGGAATGCAGGCGCAGGCCGAGGGGGCGCAGCAGATCGCCGAGGCGCTCGTGACGCTGACGGACGGCTCCCGCTCCGCGGCCGACGCCCTCGAGGAGTTCGAGGAGGCGTCGCAGCAGATGGTGGCCGCGGCCGACGGGCTGGCCGGGACGGTGGGCCGCTTTCGCGTGGCCGACCGGGGCTAGAGCGCATTTCTCGTAGCGCTAGCGGTGTCCTGGTAGGCCAGGAAACGTAGGCGAAGGGATCGGCGGAAGCTCGACGAGCGTGTGGCCGCCGCGGCAAAAGAGCGAGGAGACTTTTACCGCCCTCGAGCCGGTGCGACGCCACAGTCTAATGCGTTCTAGGCAGTCTGGGCGGTTTCCCGAACCGCTGACGATCCCGGCCTTGATGCCGGAAATGCTCATGGATCTGGTCGGGCCGGGTCGATCACTCCTGACGACCATGCCGGTTTTTCCGCGCGGGGACTCCCCCGCCCGGAGTGCCGGCGACCGCGACGGACACGACTGCGATGGAAAACCCCGCCGATCGTTACGGGAAACGTGCTCTCGCTCGCCGGAAGGCGCTGCGTCGGAGGGCCGCCGCCTGGAGACGCAGGGGATGCCGCGCGCTGACGATCCTGCTGATGGCGGCCTCGCTCGTGGAGATGCCCTCGCGGCTGGCGAACGCCCAGATCGGGCAGCTTGGCCAGGCCGGCCTGGCGGGTGGGCCAGCAGGAGCCCTGGGCCAAACGGCCATGGCGCCGGCCGGCGGCCTCGTCAACCAGGCAGTGGGACGGCTGGGCAACCTCTCCGAGAACGGTCCCGGCTGGATGTATTACGGCATCAACGCGGCCGACAGGGGCCTGGGCTACCTGGGCAGCTACTACACGATCGGCGGCTTCATCCCGTATGCCGAAGACGACCTCGGCGGCATCTGGTCGGCCGACGTGCGGACGCACTTGAGCAACTACGGTGGGTTCTTCTCCAACGTGGGCGCCGTGCGGAAGCAGTTCTTCGGCGGCACGCTCTTCGGCGTGGGCGTCTTCTGGGACTACGACGGCGATCAAAACCAGTATTCCGACACGACGATTACGGACGACAGCGGCAGCTACGTCTTCGCGGGAGGCCAGACCTACCAGCAGGTCGGCGTGTCGGCCGAATGGCTCACCGACTACGGCAATCTGCGGAGCAACGGCTACATCCCCTGCGGCACGACCGCCCAGACGATGGGGCCGTTCGTCGGCAACTCGTTCCTCTGCAACACGGGCGTCAATGCTGCCTTGGCGGGCACCGATCTCGAGCTGGGCGTCTACATGCCGGGCCTCGCCGACTGGGCCGGCATGGTGAGCGTGGGCGGCTACGCGTATGGCAACAGCCGCTACAACACGATCAACGGACGGGACGTGGTGCCCTGGTTCGGCGGTGTCTACACCCGCCTCGACCTGACACTGCGGAGAAACTGGGATTTCTCCCTGCAGGCCAACAACGACAGCTTCTTCGATTGGACGGGCTTCGCGCGGCTCACCTACCGCATGGGCGGGTCGCGCCGCCGCAACGTGCCCGACCAGATGGAGCAGCCGATGTTTCGCAACGAGCACATCGTGCGGACCCACCAGACGCCGGAGCAGGCGCTGATCGCCCGGACGCCTGCGTCGGAAGCAGCGGGCATGGCCGGCAAGCCCTTCAAGGTGATCCACGTTGATAGCTCACTCTCCGTCGCGCCGGGCGGCAACGGCACCTGGGAGCGGCCCGTCAAGACGCTGCAGGAGGCGCAGGCGCTGGCCCAGAAGGAGTTCGACATCGTGTTCGTGCGGGTGGGCGACAGCCTCAACTGCCCGTACGACACCAGCTACCTTACGGCCGGCACGACGGGCTACCAGTTTGCGAAAGACAACCAGTATCTCGTCGGTGAGGGCACGTCGCTGCAGCTCTGCACCGCCAACTGCGGGCTGGTGCCGCTCTGGACCACGACATCTTCGTCGCAGTATCCCGTGATCAGCAATCCGGTCGGGCCGGCGATCGTCGTCGACAAGAACGGCACGTACGTCGACCACGTCAAGATCGTGGGCTCCCAGGTGGGCATTTCGGATGGCGCCGGCCTGCCCGCTGGCGCCAGTGCGACGGTCAACGACGTGCAGATCGTCGGCACCGGCGCCAGTCAGCGGGGCGTCGAGATCGTCGCCGCGGGTAGCGATGGCGAATTCGATTTCGTCAACATGAAGCTTCTGAACCTCACCAACGATGGCTTTTACGTCAATGGCCAGGCCGGAGGCGATCCGCGGGTGAACATCACGAGTTCCACGATCGAAAACACCTCGGGCAACGCGGTGCTTGTCGACACCGTCCTCAACAACGGTCGCGTGCGGGTCTACAATTCGAGGATCGACGGCACGACGGCGGCGGGCGTAAGCGTGGCCAATGCCAACGCCATCGTTCAGTCGTCCACCTTCAGGAACATCGGCACGGTCGGCATCGGGGTGACTGGCGGGCCGTCGGTCTCCGGCACCACCGCCATTCCGGGCACGTCCACCGTGCAGGTCACCGGCAACTACATTGAGGCCATCGTCGGGGTGCAGGGCTCGGCGCCGGAGTCTGGCGATCAGATCTACCTGACGATCAACCAAAACAGGATGCTGTCGCCGTTGGGTGGCAACGGCATCAACTTGGCCGTGGGCGCCGGCAAGATCGACGCAAACATCATCGGCAACCACATCACGGGGCTGGCCACCACCACCTACAGCACCGGCTCGTCGGCCGGCGGCACCGCCGGCGCCACGTTCGGGAATCCCGGGTCGCTCGCCGCGAACATCTACCTGACGACCACCAACACGTCCGCTGCAACGCTGAACAACCTCACCGTCAAGGCCGTGGACCTGGACAACCTCTCGGCCATCAATCGCGGGGCGGAGGTCGTGACGAGGCCGCGGTTCAACACCACGGTCACCGGCACCACCATCAATCCCGCCCCGCCGCCGCCGCCGCCCAACTACGATCCCACCGTGCTGGTGCCGCTGCCGCCGCAATGACGGGCGGCCACGGGAAGCCGGGCAAAAAGTGGGCGGCCGATCAGGCGGGTGAACGGGGCTTCGGCTTGGCGATCGCCGCAGCGAACATCTGCTGCACAGCCGCTTGGGCCGAGGCCAGCGCGGCGTTGAGCGTGGGCAGCGTCTGCGAAGAGACCAGCAAGGCCCCGCCACCCACGGATGCCGGCGTGGAGGGGAGCCGACTGGGCGCCACGATACTGGTTGCGCCGATCGTGTAGGGGTCGGCCTTGGCGTAGCTGACCTTGTAGCCAAGGTCCTCGAATTGTCCGATCGTCATGCGGCTGATCGGCATGCGCACGCCGGGCGCCTCCGCAAAGCCCGTCATGAGTTCGATGCGGAAGGTGGATTCACTCCAGTGGACATCTCGCGTGCCCGGGCCGCCGGTCGTTTCCAGCGGCACGCCGGTCGCCGTGGGCCTGGAGCTGAGCGTCCGGTATTCACGCAGCGCATTGGTCCCCGTGTAGAGCGGCGTCGTGCCGCCAGCCCCAGTGATCAATCCCTTCGACTGCCACAGCGTGCCGAAGCCGAGGACGTGGCCCATCTCGTGGAGGATGACGTTCTTGAGCGTGCCCGCGTTGAACATCGTGTCGACATCCGCGGAATCGAACTCCATCATGCCCTTGAAGGGCAGGCGGCTCGCGTCGGTCCTGAAATCGGTGGGGCCGGCCTGGCCGAGGATCCCGCCGTCGCCGTCGATGGGCGGCGCCGATGCGAGGATCTCGATGTCGGCGAGCTGTCCGGCGACGGGGGCGAGCTTGCCCACGATGATTTCCGTCCAGCGAAAGGCTGCATCCGCAAACACCTGCCGCTGATCGGTCGTCAGAGAACTGTCGGGGAACTTGACGACGATCTGGAAATCAGATCCCGGTGCCGGTGCCGGCGCCGGCGGAATGATCCGCGTCACGATCGACTTGTTGAGGATCTTCCCGTTGATGGGCACGAGGGTCTTCCCGACCTTCGCCTGGGAAAGATCGACCGCGAAGGTGGCGGGCTTCAGCTGCTCCGGAGAGCTGGCGAGAGCCGGCACGCGGATCGTCTTGACGGTCTCATCGGCGGTGAACGTGAGCGTGCCGGACGTCTGCGTGTAGTTGACGCCCGCCCTCGCGCCGATGTTTCTAGTCGTGTAGGCGACCGTGACTGTTTTCTCGCCCGGAGCTGTCAAGAGCCTGACAGTGTAGATGGCGTCGGTGCCCTTGCCGACCACGTCGGGGCCGACAAGGGAGATCGTCTGCAGCGTCGAGACCGGCCGTGCGGAGATGGCGACGGCCCGCGGTGCGGCGATCGCGACCGGTTCGATCGCGGTGACCGAGCAAACGCTCGCCGGAAAGAGAGTCGGGCCTTCCGAAAGCGACCCTGGCACGGCCGACATGCAAAGCCTCGACTCGAGCCGCTCGGCCCCCATGGCGGCAACGTGCGGCCGCCGACTGCACCGAGACCGCCCATCGATGTTCCACGAGCCTTCGCGGGCTCCGCGAAACAACTCAACGAGCGAGAAACTCAAGGGCAACATGGCGAAATCCCTGGGGGGAGACAGTTGGAGCCGGGGACTGTCGCCCCGATCGATAACGGTGACCGAAGGAAAGCGGACCAACTCGAAACGGCGACGAGGGCAGTACGGTCGCGGACTGGGGATTGTTCGAAGGCTGGCTACTGACAGCCTCCCCTCACTTATCCGATCCGAATCGTACCAAGCTCCCGCTGCGCCCCACAACAATTCGGCAAGCGGGGCATGGATCGGGCCAGCAGCGGCGTAAAAATCCCATTTTTTTCGGTTGTAAGGGCAGGTACGGCCTCCGGGGCGTGGCTCGTCGCAGGGACGGCAGCAGCCGATCGGCCACGAAGTCATCCGCCGAATTCGTGTGGCAGCGGGGTTACCGGCAGGCCCAGGGAAATCGGGCCGGACCGTTGAAGCCGGGTGTTCACCGCCAGCCGGTAGGGCGTGCTCCAGGCCGCTGCGTCGACGTCCTTCCGCAGCCCCCTGCCCCGGCGGGCCTCGAAGGCGTCCCGAAAGTGGGCCGTCGCGGCCCCGGTGCGGCTGTCGCGGCCGGGCACCACGCACCGCCGGCAGACGTTCGTCGCCCGAAACGTCACCCCGCCGATTGAAAATGCCCGTGGCTCCGGCGGCGGCAGATCGGCATACGGATCGGCCGGAAGATCGGTGGGGAGATCGAGCAGCGACGGGGTGAGCCCCGGCCGCGCGGGGCTGGCGAGCGTGTCCTCCCAGAAGGCGTCGCAGCCGCCCAGTTCGAGATTCGCCCGAAACCTCCGGCGGCATTCGGCGAGATCGAAGCCAAACCAGCGGGCCACCTCCTCGAGCGTCGCCGTCGACACGAGCGTCGGCCCCGGCGCGTCGCGATCGTCGGGAAAGCCGCCATCGGCCCGCTCCTGCAAGAGCACGCCGCAGCCGAAGGCCTCCGAGAGCCAGCCGCACGGCCCCCCCTGCCCCGGCACGAGATCAAACGATTCCCGGCCGAGGCCGCGGAGCCGCTCGAGATCCACCGCAGGCAGGGCCGCCGCGGCGAGGGCCGCGGGATCGACCGACAGCACCACGAGCCGCTCGGCGAGCGAAAACTCGGCCCGGATCGCAACGCACACGGCCGACCGCTTGGCGTTGACGACCCGGCCGTCCATGTCGACCAGCCGCCACCGTCGGTCGTGCTCCAGTGCCCCGCAGGGCAGCACGTCGCACGCGTCGACGTCGACCCCGTCGAGGCTCTTGACGGGATAGATCGTGATCCGATCGAGCGTGGGCATGGAGGTGAACTGCGATCCCCGGCCGCCCGCGCTACATCTTGAAGTTGAACGTCTGCCAGAGGAGCCGCAGCAGCCACTGGCCAACCGTGCGGCTGCCCACCTTGATCCTCGCCGTGCCCCGCATGCCCGGCGTGAGCACCGCTTCCGTGTCGTCGAGCGACATCATCGCCTCGTAGGAGGTCGAGATCGGCTGCTCGCGGCCCGATTCGTCGGTCTTCGTCGGCACCTGCCCGCCCGCCTTCACCGAGAGCCGCTCCGAGCCGGCCTCCAGGTGCGTCTCCGCCAGCTCGTCCACCCGGCCGGTGAACGTCTGCCAGGGGAAGGCGTCGAGCTTGAGGTCCACCGGCTGCCCCTGGGCGATGAATTCCACCTCCGTCTGGTCGACGAGCATCACCGCCTCGAACCACTCCGCATCCCCCACCATGCAGAGCACCGTGCCGGCGGCGTAGGTGGCGCCGAGGTTGCGCTTGTCGATCGCGTTGCCCGACCAGCCGGGCAGCTTGCCCGCCGCCGCGGCCTCCTTCTGCGGCGGCACGTGCGACGCGGGCAGCACGATCCCGTCGCGCGGAGCCGTCAGCACCAGCTCGCTCTTGTCCTTCCGCTTCTTGGCCAGCTGCTCCTCGACGCTCTTGAGCGACTCCTCCACCGTGCCGATCTCCAGGCCGGCTGCGGGATCGGTGAACCGCTCCCGCTCGAGGCTGTTGAGCCGGGCGCGGGACTGCGACGCCTTCCCCTCGAGGTCCGCGATCGCCAGGTCGAGGTCGATGTTCGACAGACGGGCGAGCTCCTGCCCCTGCTTGACGATGTCGCCCGCCTTCACCCCCAGGCTCTCGAGCCTGCCCGCGACCGACACGTAGACGATCTCCTCGCCGCGCGGCCGCAGCTCGGCGGCGCACCACACCCGCTGCGGCAGCGGGATGAGCGCGATCGCGGCCAGCGCGAGCGCCGCCACGACGCCGGTCACCGTCAGGTTGAGTGCCTTCACCTCGTCGCGCCTCCCGGGGACGTTCAAGAACTTGATCATCCCCTGCAGCGGCCGGATCACCAAGCCCCAGAGCGCCGCGCCCGCCATGATCTGGCCGATCACCTCCAGCCGGTAGGGCTTGAAGATGTTCCACACGAAGAGAAAGATCGACGCCGTCACGAGCCACATGTAGAGGCTCGACGCCACGGCGTAGAACCCGAAGAGAAACCGGTTGCGCTGCGGCAGAAACGGATCCTCGGGCTGCTTGATGCCGAGGCACCAGCGGGACGCCGCCCGGCCGAGGATCGAGGTCGCCTTCTGGCGGAGGTTCGGGATCTCCAGGATGTCGGAGAGGATGTAATAGCCGTCGTACCGCATCAGCGGATTGGCGTTGAAGAGGATCGTCGACACGCTCGACACGAACATCACGTCGAGGCAGAGTTGGTTGAAGATGCCGGCGTGCGAGTTCCACCAGAGGTAGGTGGCGATCGAGGCGATGATCACCTCGACGTACATCCCGGCCGCACCGATCGCCGCCCGCTTCCACTTGCTCGGCAGCATCCAGCTGTCGGAGACGTCGCAGTAGAGGCAGGGAGTGAAGACGAGCAGCATCATCCCCATCTCGTGGCACTCGCCGCCGTAGTGCTTGCAGGAGAGCCCGTGGCCGAACTCGTGGAGGATCTTCGTCACGCCCAGGGCGATCGCGAGGTAGAGCCAGTTGCCGGAAGCGAAGAAGTGCTGGAAGTCGGGGAGCTTCGAGCGGAAGACCTCGAAGTTGACGAGCACCAGCAGCAGGGCGCTCGACACGAAGGCGAGCATCGCCACGATGGCCGGCGGCGTGAAGAGCCAGCCAAGCCAGGGGTCGAGCCGGGCGAGCAGCCGGTCGGGGTCGATGCCGCGAAACCGCATCGACATGATGTTCGCCAGCCACGCCATCCACTGCCGCCAGATTCGCTGCCGCCGCCGTTCGAAGAGCTGGGGCCCCTGCCCCGGCCGGTCGCCGATCACCAGGCCCGAGCGGTGCAGCGTGGCGATGAACCGGGCCAATTCGTCGACCGTGATCCGGCGCGGCGGAAACCGGGCCTCGAACTCCTCCTTCAGCTCGTCGAGGCTCGCCTTGCCGTCGAGCATGTCGAGCAGCGCGTATTCCTCGGGGCGGAACCGGAAATACGACAGTGAGATCGGATCCTTGACCACCCACCAGGCCTGGCCCTGGTGCACCTGCCGGTTGGTGACGAGATCGCCGCGCCGCCGCAGTCCGACGGGCCGCGTGGTGCTCGAGCGAAAGGCGTCGGCGGTGGCCATGGGGGGGAGACGCCAGCGGGCTGCGTGCGGGCTACTTGCGGACGGGCGGGAGCGGCTTTTCCTGCGAGTGGATCGTCATGGTGGCGGTCTGGCCCGCCCGCAACAGCCAGGTCTGCGAGGCCGGCGCCTGACGGTTTTCCACCTCGGCGAACACCCGGTAGTCGCCGCCGCTCTCCACGATCGGGCTGGTGAACACGATCCGGCCGGAGAACTTCTCGCGGCGGTTCTCGTCGAGCGTGACCTCCACCGTGACCGGCCGGTCGCGGACCTGCTCGGGGCTCCACTGGG
>Ga0075471_10000303_pt1 | contig 28628 bp, 30 predicted proteins | sample DEB19_08_DNA_2_FD_74787 | JGI IMG/M metagenome (GOLD analysis project Ga0075471, IMG submission 74787) | Aqueous microbial communities from the Delaware River and Bay under freshwater to marine salinity gradient to study organic matter... | ecosystem: Environmental > Aquatic > Marine > Coastal ...
TCGCCTTCCGAGATAGCTCAGTTGGCAGAGCAGCTGACTGTTAATCAGCGGGTCGCAGGTTCGAGCCCTGCTCTCGGAGCAAATGCAGGGTCCGCTTCGTGCGGACCCTGTGTCATTTCGGGGCGGTAGCTCAGTTGGTCAGAGCAGGGGACTCATAATCCCTGGGTCGCGGGTTCGATCCCTGCCCGCCCCACGGGACGTCCGTCTCTGATCGTCGTCGCCGGGCACCGATACGGTTCGTCTCGGTGCCGACCGACCCCGATCGACCTTCACTTCCCCGTGTCCTGAGCCTCGTCGACGTCACGGCCAGCGGAGTCGGCATCATCGTCGGCGCTGGCATCTACGTACTTCTCGGCCCGGCCACCGAGCGCGCCGGCGGACTCGTGTGGTTGGCATTCGTTCTGTCGGCGGTGGTGTGCGGCCTCACCGCTCTCAGCTACGCGGAGTTGTCGTCGATGTTTCCGCGCGCCGGTGGCGAGTACGAATACGCGCGTCACTCGATGCATCGACATGGCGCGTTCATGGTCGGCTGGACGATGTTGGCCGGGCTCACCGTGGCTGGCGCGACAGTGGCGCTCGGTTTCGCGCGCTACTTCAACTACTTCTGGCCGATCGGTTCGCGATGGGCCGCTCTCGGCCTCCTCGTCGCGATGAGTTCTCTGGCGGCACTCGGCATCCGGCGTTCCACGTGGGTCGTGGTCGCCTTCAGCGTGGTGCAGATCGGCGGGTTGCTCTTCGTGAGTGCGGTGGGGTTGCACCACATCGGCGAGGTGGATCTCTTGGCCGGTTCCGGTGACGGTTGGTTCGCCTCGGCTCGTGGAGTGGCTACATCGGTGGCGCTCGTGTTCTTCGCGTTCATCGGCTTCGACGAAGTGACCACGCTTTCGGAGGAGACGCAGGACCCCACCCGCACGACGCCGCGCGCTCTTCTCGGCGCCCTGGCGATCTCGTCGCTCCTGTACGTGCTCGTGTCGGTGACGGCGGTGAGTGTGCTCGGTCCCGACGAGCTCGCCCGGTCGGAACAACCATTACGCGATGTGGTGGCCACGGCGGTCGGAGACGATGCCGGTGCGGTGATGGCCGTGTTGGCCATGATCACCACGGCGAACACGGTCCTCTTGGTGATCACCGCCGCCACCCGCATGTTGTTCGCCATGGCCCGACAGGGTGACTTGCCCCGTCGATTCGAACACCTCGATGCGCGTGGTACGCCACGCCGAGCCACGGTCGCCGTCGCCTTGGCCGCCGCGGTGTTCGTGCTCGTCGGTCGTTTCGAACTCGTGGCCAGTGCCACGGACGTGGCGGTGTACGCGACGTTCTTGTTCGTCAACTTCATCGTGATCGCCCTGCGACTTCGCCGGCCCGACATCGTTCGAGCGTTCCGGGTGCCGATCAGTATCGGTCGTGTGCCGGTGGTCCCGGTGGTGGCCACCGTGGTGACGATCTGGATGGTCGCGCTCCTCGAATTCCGGGCCATCGCGGTCGCCGGTGGAATCATGACGCTCGGCCTCGTGATGTCGTTGGCGCGGGGGAGTCGTCCGAAGACGTTTGGGTGAGGGCGATTAGGGTTCGGGCGTGATCGACGACGATTTCCGCCACGTGGACGAGCCGCTTCCCATCGCCAGTCGGGTCATGCTCGATCGTCGTGAAGTGGGTGCGATCGGTTTGGGTTGTTGGCGGCTCACTGATCCCGACGTGGGACGAGCGGCCGCTCTCGTGGAGCACGCGGTCGAACTCGGAATGAACCTGATCGACAACGCCGATGTGTACGGACTCGATTGGGGCGGGCGGGGTTGGGGATCCTGCGAAGAGACGTTGGGGGAGATCTTTCGGCGACGACCGGGATTGCGCGACCGGGTGGTGCTGGCCACGAAGGGTGGCATCGTGCCCGGTGTGCCGTACGTGAGCAATCGGCCGTATCTCGAGAGTGCCTGCGAGGCGTCGTTGCGCCGGCTCGGTGTCGATTGGGTCGACCTGTATCAGATACATCGTCCCGATCCGTTCACGCATCCGGCCGAAGTGGCCGAGGCGATGGTGAGCCTGCGCGATCGGGGGCTGATTCGTGCGGTCGGAGTTTCCAATCACACGGTCGAGCAGACGCGCGCGCTCCAGCATCATCTGCCGTTTCCGTTGGCCTCGACTCAGCCGGAGTTCTCGGCCGCGCACTTGAATCCGCTGCGCGACGGTCTCATCGATCACGCGCAAGCCTCGTCGTGCCGCCCGTTGGCGTGGAGCCCACTGGCCGGAGGTCGCTTGGCGACGGGAGAGGGTGTGTCGGCCGAACTCGTGGCCGTCCTCGACGAGATTGCGGGGCGCGAGAACGTGACCCGTGCCGCGGTGGCGGTGGCTTTCGTTCTGAGTCATCCGAGTCGACCGGTGGCGATCGTGGGCACTCAGAACCCCGATCGGCTCGGCGAAATCGCCCGAGCGGTCGACGTCCGGCTCGATCGGCGCGACGTGTACCGGATCGTTCAGGCGAGTGACGGGGTGCCGTTGCCGTGACGCCGAGGTGCGAGGTCAGTTGGTTCTCGGCGTTGTGCGACGACGATTACGAGCAACTCGGCATCGTCGACACCGACCTGCTCGGTTCGTGGACGCATTGTCGCGACATCGTGTTGCGGGCCGAGGCGCTCGGGTACGACAACGTCCTTTTGCCGTCGGGATACGCGCTCGGCATCGACGCCACGGCCTTCGCCGGAGGCATGGCCGCGCTGACCACTCGGATTCGTCTCTTGTTGGCCGTGCGTTGTGGTGAGCTCTGGATCCCGCAACTCGCCCGGCAGATCGCCACGCTCGATCAGATGCTCGGTGGCCGACTGACCGTCAACATCATCTCGTCGGATCTCCCGGGTCGGGAGGAGTCGGGCCCGGTGCGTTACGAGCGCACGGCCGAGACCATGGGCGCACTGCGACTCTTGCTGAGCGGAGGATCCACGACTGCTCGACCGCCGTATGCCGATTTCGCCGTGAACGCCCCACGCGTGGCGCCCGGCCATTGCCCTCCGCTGTACTTCGGTGGTTTGTCGGAGGAAGCCCGTGACGTTGCAGCCCGCTATGCCGATGTGTACCTCATGTGGCCCGACACGCGCGCGAACGTCGCCGCCCTGATCGACGACCTGAGAAAGCGGGCGGCTTCGCATGGTCGGACGTTGCGTTTCGGGTATCGAACCCATGTGGTTGTGCGGGAGACCGAGGACGAAGCGCGTGCGGCCGCCCACCACATCGTGGCCGCGCTCGACGACGAGACCGGCGATCGCATTCGCGCTCGCTCACTCGACAGCCAGTCGACGGGCGTTCGGCGGCAGGCCGAACTCCGCGATACGTCGGCCGCGGACGGTTTCGTGGAACCCTTCTTGTGGACCGGAATCGGGCGCGGCCGCAGCGGTTGTGGAGCAGCGATCGTGGGCGATGCTGCGCAAGTGCGAGCCAAGATCGAGGACTACATGAGTCTCGGTATCGAGGCCTTCATCCTGTCGGGCTATCCGCACCTCGAGGAGTGTGATCGATTCGGTCGGCTGGTGCTCCCGCACCTCGACCACGGCCCGCTGGTCTGATCCGACCCCGAACTGAATTCAGCGGGTCCAGCGCCGCATCTCGACGACTTCACCGTCGGTGGGCAAGGGGATGGAGTCCTCTTCGCCACCGATCGCCTCGATGAACTCGTCGACGTCGCCGGGGTCGCCACCGATCAGCCACACGACGCTCTCACCGTCGTGATCGGCCGGATCGCGGGGGAGGATTCCCTCCACCACGTACTGATCGACGGTGATCATGTCGTCTTCGTCGACCACGGGAGCCACGATCGCCATCTCGATGATCGCCTCCGGATCGAGGTCTCGGAGGATGTCGATGAGTTCGGCGACGTTCACTCGATCAGTCTCGCACGGACTTCGCGCGGCGAACGATCATTCCTCGCCGAGCCAGGACGGTGCGACCTGCAGGAGATAGAGGCTCACGTCACGACACCGGTCGAGGGTCCCGCAGAAGACTTCGTCGTCGTTGTGATACACGTCGGCCAGCGGAACCTCGAGACGGGCCACGATCGACAACTTGCGTTCGGGGGCATCGGTGACCGACACGGTGGAATCGATGGCCGACACCTCGAGCGGCAGATCGATGCCGCCGATTCCGGCGAGTTCGGTGGCCAGTACGAGCAGATCGGGTGGATGGGGTAGCGGCGGCAACGCCCACGTGAACAACAGCGGAAACGAGAAGCCGGTGGGCGGTTCGTCGACCTCAGGGACGAGTTCGGCCACCGCGTCCTCGAAACCGAGGAGGGCGCGCGGGTCGACCTCGAGGGAGAGATGGAGGTCGATTGGGCCGTCACAGGCTTCCTCGGGATGGAGGTCGACTTCCCAGAGTTGACGGAGCGAGTACGTCTCGACGAAGTGCCGTTCGTCGTGCACGTGGAAGCCGTGATCGACCGCGTGACTCTTCATGTCGGCCACGAATCCGGCCACATCGATGACCGCCACGAAGACCTCCTCGTCACCCGGGCTCGTCCCGACACTACCCTCGTCGTCGTGGAGCCCGCCCGAGTCCTCGACTTGCTGCATGCAGTGGCCGACGATGTGGCGGTGGCATTGGCAAAGGTCTCCGACTGGGGTCCGTCGGGTCGACGCCACGGTCAATACTCCGCCGATCTGGTGGCCGATGACGTCGCCCTGGCGGCTTTGCGTCGGGCCGGATTCGGGATCGTGTCGGAGGAGAGCGGTGCCGAGAACCTCGACCGTGATCACGTGGCCATCGTCGATCCACTCGACGGTTCCACCAACGCGTCGCGCGGAGTTCCGCACTTCGCGACTTCGCTGAGCGTGGTCGATCGCGACGGTTGGGTCGCGTCCTTGGTCGCGCACCAAGCGCGGGATGTGCGGTGGTGGGCAGTCCGGGGTGATGGTGCGTTCCGGAACGGCGAACGGTTGGCGATGCCGGTCGAGCGCGAGTGGTCCACGGCGGTGGTGGCGGTGTCGGGGCGGCCGGTGGAAGAACTCGGTAGTTGGCAGTTCCGGGCCCTCGGCGCGTCGGCGATCGACATCTGTTCGGTGGCCGACGGAACCTTCGATGCCTTCATCGACCTCGTCCCCGATGCCCACGGTGTGTGGGACTACGCGGCCGCCGCGCACGTGTGCGCCGAAGTCGGGCTGAACGTGGTCGATGCGGCTGGTCGCGATCTGGTGGTTCTGGAGCACGCGGCTCGGCGAACGCCGGTGGTGGGTATCGGGGCCAACCATGATCACGCAATGACGGCTCGGCGGCGTCTGCCGCTCTGAGCGAGGTCGGGGTGGAAGGGGAGCGGGATCAGCCGGCGTCGGCGGCCTGCTGGCCCTGATGCCACACGCGAGACACGCTCGGGTGACGGAGCTTGCCGAGGGCGCGCGCCTCGATCTGGCGCACCCGCTCACGAGTCACCCCGAGGAGATCGCCGATCTCGGCCAGCGTCCGCGGCGGGCCGTCGATGCCGAAGCGAGCCCGCAGGACCTCTTCTTCGCGTTCCTCGAGTCGGCGCAACTGCTCGATGAGGGCCCGACGCTCGAGTGCTGCGGCGGCGGCATCGAAGGGTGAGATCGCCGAGTCGTCGGCGATGATCTCGGCGAGTTCGGTGTCGCCTTCGTTGTCGAGGGGCGTCGACAACGACACCAGCGGACGGCGATGCTGACGGACCAAGGCCACACGTTCGGCGCTGACTCCCGAAAGTTCGGCCACTTCCTCCACCGTGGGCTGACGGTCGAGTTCGGCGGCCAGCTTCTCGGTGGACTGGTCGATCAACGAGTAGACCTCACGCACGTGCGAGGGCACCCGAATGGTGCGCGACGAGTCGGCCAGGGCCCGGCCGATCGACTGGCGGATCCACCACGTGGCGTAGGTGGAGAACTTGAAACCCTTCTCGTGGTCGAAGCCTTCCACCGCGCGCATCAGACCGAGGTTTCCCTCTTGGATCAGATCGAGGAGGCCGAGCCCGGAGCCTTCGTAGCGACGGGCCACGCTCACCACGAGGCGCAAGTTGCACTGGATGAAGGTCTGACGGGCCGCGTCGCCGGTGCGAACCGCCTTGTTGAGGATCGTCTTCTCACGTCCGGCCGGCTTCGGGTCGGCTTCGAGGCGGAGCAGCGCCTCACGCGCGTCGGCGATGGCGCCGGCCAGACGACGTTCGTCCTCGGCCGACAAGAGCGGATAAGCCCCGATGTCATCGAGGTATTGCCGGAGCAGTTCGCTCTCGGCATCGCTCGGACGGGGGGCCATGTGGAAAACGGTAGTTGCGCGGGTCGCACGGCTGGTGGATACCGCGTCGAGCCCGATGAGGCCCACGAACCGCGCCGGTAGCCTTCGGGTTCGTCGGGCGCATAGCTCAGTTGGCTAGAGCGCTTCCCTTACAAGGAAGATGTCGGGGGTTCGAGTCCCTCTGCGCCCACCGAACCGATCGTGGTCGAGGTGGTGTTTTCCTCGGCGTAAGGTGTCGGCATGCGCCTCGCCATCTTCTCCTGGCGTCGCGAGTCGGCGCGGGAGGCGGCTGAGCATCTCGACTCGTGCGAGGGCTTCGACGGTACGGCGCCGGTGTGTTCGCTCGCCGAACTCCGCGCGGTGCTGGGTGCCGGTGATGTGGACGCCTTGGTCGTCGGCCATTTCGCCGTCGCGCAGTTCATGATCTTCCAGCCGGCACTCGAGCGTGAAGGTCTCATCGAGTTCCCGCGGGTGATCGCCACCCGTGGTGAGCCCGTGAGTACCGTGCCCGACGCGGCGGCACTTGGTTTCGAGGCCGTGGTCGATCTGGGCCTGCAGACGACGGCCGCATCGTTTCACCCCTTGATCACCGAGATCTGTCGGACCGGTCGAAACGGATTCGTGCCGATGAACCTCTCCGACGGCGATCACCGACGCATTCGGGAGAAGTTCAGCGTCCTCTACGCCGACGCGCTCGACCATGCGGTGGGTGCCTTCGTGGCCGCCGGTGAGACGAACGGTTCGATCGCCACCCGTCTTCGTGTCCAGGAGAGCGAAGTGGAGTCCCGCATTGCGGCGATCATCCAGCGGAGCCGTCTCCTCGACCGGCGTGAACTGGGTGCATACCACGCGGGGGCTGTGATCCTCGATGGCAGCGTTTCGCCGACGACGTCCGCATTGCCCCGGACACGTTGACTATCGCCGGGCCATTAGTCGTCGGGTGAATGACGACTAGACGGATTGGTTTGAATCGGTTGAAAGCGTCCGGCCGACGACCACACTGCACGACTCGCCCCTAGATTTCGGAACATCGGGGGGGGGGGGCATGAAAGCGACGATCTACTCCGAACGTCTGCGAGCGGTGCACATGGGTGTGCATCCGTTGCTCAGACGATTGATCACTGGCATGTCGATTTCCTTCGACGCCGAAAGCCTCGAGGCCGCATTGCACGTGGACCAGCCGGACTTCGTGATCGTCGGAACCTTCTCCGTGCCCGGATTTCTCGAAGTCGAACGTCGATATCGCGACGGGGTGCAGATTCCGTGTTTCGTGATGGGGATGACCCCGGCGCCACTGTTCGAAGACGACGCGGTGCGCCTCGGTTTCGGTGGGGCCGTCTCGATCGGCGGGACCGTGGCCGAAGATGAGGTTGCGGCGGAGATTCAACGTTGCCTCACATCGGGATCGTCGAAGTCGGAGGTCCGTCGGTCGGCCGACGTCGATCTCGCCCGGCGGACGTTCGGTGTCTTGTATCTCGACCAGATCGACTTCGACATCGGGTATCTGGTGAGCGTGGGCATGACCGACCGCGAGATCGCGGCCACGGTTCATCTCGCGCCGCAGACGGTCCGTAATCGCGTGTCGGCCATCTTGTACCGATCACGGCTCGTGAATCGGACCGATCTCGCGATCCATCATCCGCTCTCGAGTGTGAAAGTGTGGGAACTCGGCCCCGCCACTCACTGAGCGGCGCGCACGACGGTTCGATAGCGGTCGGCGTTGGGCCGACTCGGATGCGCTTCACCGGCGGGGCCGTCGGCGAAGGCGCGCAGAACGTTGCCGGTGGCCTGGCGCACGAACTCGGTGGTTCGCTCGTCGTCCCACACGTCGCGGTCGAGGGCGTTGATCCAGCCGATCGTGCCGGTGGCGAAGACCCCGGCTCCGGATTCGGTCGAGTAATAGGTCATCGCGTGTTCGTACACACTGTCCTTGAAGGCGATAGGGGACGACGCGAGAACTTCGAGTGAATCGGGTTCCACCCCCTCGGGTCCGAGGCCGTCGACTTCGATGTCGATCAGGCGCCGGAACTTCGACCCCCGCTTGACCCCCGTTCCCTCGAAGATCCAATTGTCGGGGGTCACGACGGTGAGGGTGCCGGTGATCCCGGCCGCGAAGTACTGCACACCGATGAGCGCGGACTCGGGTCGTACGAGTGGCTTGTTGCGCCATTGGACGGTGGCCTGCTCGGGATCGGTTGCGGTGATGGGGTCGGTGTTCGCCAGTCGGTAGTTCGGCATCTGGCGGTGTAGGAGACCTTCGTCGTTCGGTTCGAGGCGGATGTGGCGGTACACCGCGTTGGCTCCGAAGAACGCGAGATTCACGCCGCGATCACGGGCTTCTTCGAGAGTCGTGCGCATCGGTGTCGAGTAGTACTCGTCGTGGCCGGTGGTCAAGAGCGCGGTGCGTCCGTCGAGCAGATGTTCGAGTGAGTCCTCGGTGTCACCACTGCTGGCCGTGTGGAGGTCGATGTCGGTCACGTAGGTGCAGTCGAGACCGAGCTCTTCGATGAGGGTGATGAGGGGGAGTTCGTGAGTGAGGAAATCGGCCGAACCCCAGTTGTACGTGCGGGCATAGGGTCGATCGAACGACGCGACCTCCGAACGCCCCGGCCCGTCGAAGCATTCGTACAGTGTGCAGCCGCCCCACGGGTTGTAGGCCTGCCAGGTAGTCACGGCCGAGACGACGCACAGGCCACCCACCGCATCGTCACGGCGAACCGTGAGTGGCACGTAGTGGTGTCGATCGGCGCTGGAGACGAGTTTGAGCAGGTACGAACCGGGAGGCCATTCGTCGTCGATGGTGATGGTGAGCGACGGATCCCACTCGGCGCGCAACATCTTGGTCACGCGATCCGACGATGTCGTGAGTTGCCATTGCGCGTCGATCTCGTCGGACTCCCACACGAGGCGACCCAGGTCGCCCCCGTACCAGCCCATGCGGTAGGCCTCGAGATGCCACGACGGCGCGTCGCACGCGACTCGCAGCACGACCTCTTGTCCCGGACGCGCGCTCGTGGTGTCGGCGTACCCCTCGACCCAGCCGCTCGGCACTTTGTCGCCGCCCTTGGGGACCTTGCCTTCGATGCGCCACGCGGTGGTGCCCGGTCGGGCGTTCTCGGCGGCGAGCCAACCGGCCGTGGTGTACGGACGCGAAGCGGGTGTCGTCGACGTGGTGACGGGAGTGGTCGAAGGTGCACTGGTGGGAGAAGTCGGGATCGTGGTCAACGGAAGGCTCCGCTCGGTTCGGCACGCATTGGCCAGCGCGATCAGGGCAGCCGAGGCGGCCGAGCCGGTGATGAGTCGGCGGCGACTGATCATCGGTCGCGCCAGAGTTGCCACGGGGTCCGCGAGCGATCACAACCGGAAGGAACTGGCACCCACTCGGCATCGTGGGCCGCCGAGACGTACGACGCGCACACGATCTCGAGGATCCATCGACCGAATTCGACGTCCATGTTGCTCGCGCGCCCCGAATCCAGGCCGGTATCGAGCGACGACATCTGCTCGGCGTAACCGAAGTCGTCGATGAGCGGAACCTTCCAGTCCGAACCGCGAAAGCCGACATCGTCACCGTCGACTTCGAGAGTCAGGTGCGGTCGGAGTTCGAGACGGACCACCGAGGTGGACGACGAGACCTGGGCATCCCAGATCCCGGCCTCGGGGCCTTCCCAACTCGCCACGACCCGCGCGTGAAGTCCGGAGGCGAACTCGAGATCGACTTCGGCGTGCGTGTCGGTCTCGGCACCCGAGAGTCGGGCCGACACCCGTTCCACATCGCCGTTGCCGGTGGCGCGGGCCACGAGAACTGCGATGGCGAGTGGGTGAACTCCGAGGTCGAACAACACGCCACCGCCCCATTCGGGGGTGAGGAAATCGCCCCACGTGGGAGCCGATTGGATCGTGCGGAGTTCGAAGTGTCCGATCGGTCCCATGGTCACCGTCCGGCGAACGAATTCGCGCACGATCGGCGCGAAAGCGAGGTTCTCGGCGTAGAGCAAGCGGGGTCCGGGCCGGAGCGCGCAGAGTTCATCGGCTTCGGTGAGTGTGCACGTCAGCGGTTTCTCGAGCAGCACGGCCGCGCCGTGTTCGAGGGCGTGGCGAGCATCTTCCAAATGACGCGCCGGGGGAGTACTGACCACGACGATGTCGCCGCCGGCGGGCAAGTCCGAGTATCCGACCACGCGCGCCCCTACGAGAGCGGCTCGCTCCTGCGCATTCGCCGTCGTGCGTGAGGCCACGGCCACGACGGATCGCCCGATGCGATTGGCCGCGAGCAGATGGGCGCCCGAGATCATTCCGGCGCCGCAGAGTGCGACGGTCCGCGGCGCCATCAGCGACCGGCGAGCGCCTCGACCACGGGGGCGAAGGAATCGATGTCCTCGCTACCCACGATGACGTACGAGAAGCCCCACCGTTCGCGTCGGGCCAGAAGGTCCTCGATGATTTTGGCGGGCGGGCCGACGAGGGCAAACGGTGTCTCTTCCACCATCGATCGTTCGACGCCGATCATCGAGGCGATTCCCGAGGCCGCCCCAACGGCGTCATCGGTGATGTTCACCAGGAACGCACGAACGTTCATCTCGATGTCGGGCCAACGATCGCCCGCCGCCGCGCGGACGATCCCGACTTTCTCGTCGACGGCCGCCGCGGTCATGGTCAGGAAGGCATCGGGGCCGACCACGCCCGCACTCATGGTCGCGTTGATGCCCACGATGTCGGCCTCGCGCGCGGCGATCGACAACACGCGCTTGCCGCCACCACCGATGAGCACGGGTGGGCACGGTTTCTGAATTGGCTTGGGCGTGCCGTTGTGCCGGGAGATGGTGTAGTGCTCGCCCGAGAACGAGTAGGGCTCGTCGCCCATCAGTCCCTTGATGATGTGCAAACCCTCGACGAAGCGATCGATGCGTACCTTGGCCGAGTCGTAGGGGATGCCCGATTGTTCGTAGTCGGCGATCATCCAGCCGGCGCCGAGGCCGATCTCGAGGCGTCCTCCCGACAGCACGTCCATGGTCGCGAGTTCCTTGGCGAGCACGAGTGGATGCTTGTAGTCGTTGTCCCACACCAGCGCGCCGACGCGCAGCGTGGAGGTGACCGCGGCTGCAGCCATGAGAGCCGGCACCGGAGCGAGTTGATCGTCGAAGTGGTCGGGCATCGTGAGGCAGCTGTAGCCGCGGTCCTCGGCCTGCCGCGCGGTCTCGGTCCATTCACGGGCGGTGCTGATGCCGCGCGTCTGCACGCCGAAGCGGAACGGTCGAGGTGCGGAGTGATTCGAGGAGGTCATGCCGTCACGGTAGTGGGTGACCCGAAGCGATGAGAGGTGGCAGGTACGGTGGAAGTGCTGTGCGTCTCTTGTCTTGGTGGTTGCGACTCGTCGTCGTGGTGACGGCCGGAGCCCTCCTGGTGACCGCGATCGTCGTGGCCATCGGACCCCGACTCTGGCGAATCGCCAACGCGCACGACGAGGTGCCGGTGGTCCTCCCCGAAACCGAGACCATCGCCGACCGGACGTATGTGTACGACCGGGCCGGCAACGAGATCGCCGCCTACGAACTCGAGAACAGTCAGCCCGTGTCGATTGATGAAGTGCCGACTCCCGTGATCGAGGCCGTGCTCGCCGTGGAGGACCGCGAGTTCTATCGACACCACGGGGTGAACGTGCGCAGCCTCTTCCGAGCGTCGTTGTCGAATTTCGAAGGTGGGGCACGGCAGGGTGCTTCCACGATCAGCCAGCAGGTCGCCAAGGTCGATTACTTGGCCGGCCTCGAACGCGACGGCCGCTACAAACTGCTGCAGATCCTCTACGCGCTTCGGCTCGAGAAAGTTCGCACCAAGGCCCAGATCCTCGAGCGGTATCTCAACACGATTTATCTGGGCAACAACGCGTACGGAATCCAGGCCGCGGCCGAGGTGTACTTCGGTAAATCGGTGGGTGAACTCACCCTCGTCGACGGTGCGTTCCTGGCCGGTCTGATTCAGGCTCCGACGAGTTACGACCCGATCCGCCGGCCCGAACCGAGTCGTCGTCGGTTCGTCGAAGTGCTCAATGCGATGGTCGACGAAGGTCTGATGCCCGCCGAAGAAGCTCGAAGCGTGATCGAGTGTCTCGAACCGCGCGAAGCCGACACCGACGAGGCCAAGGCCGCCCTCGACGCGCGATGCGAGGGGAGTTGGCAGATCCCCGAAGTGGTGAAGACCGTTCAGACCAAGGCCATCACCCGCACGCACTTCAGTGAAGAGGTCAAGTCGTTCCTGCTCAATCGGAGCAACATCCTCGGCGACACCTACGAAGAGCGTTACTACCGACTCTTCCGCGGTGGCCTCAAGATCTACACAACGCTCGATCCGGTCGTGCAGGCCGCCGCCGAGTCCGCCAAAGCGGCGCAGTTGCCGCCCAACTCGGCCGGAGTGGAAGCGGCCGTCGTCACGCTCGACTCGACCAATGGCGCCGTGCGGGCCATGGTGGGCGGCAAACCCTTCGCGCCAGGGCGCAACGAACTGAATCTCGCGTTGTCGACCCGTCAGACCGGATCGAGCATCAAGATCTTCGTCCTGGCCGCGGCCGTGCAGGCCGGGGTGCAGAACGATGATCTTCTCGACGGCGCCTTGCCGTGTGTTCTGCCCAACCCGGACGATCCCGACAATCCATTCGTGATCGGTGAAGGTGTGTCGCGTGCACTCGGCCCGTTGGAGGAGATGACGTGGTACTCGATCAACTGCGCGTTCAGCCGGCTCGCACTCATGACCGGACTCGATCGAGTGGTCGACACCACCTATCGCATGGCGAGTAGTTCGTACTTGTATCTCGGGCAGTCGTCGGCCGAACGCGAACCCATCCGCCCGTACGCGAGTTTCGCGACTGGAGCGAACGAGATGAGTCCGCTCGACATGGCGGCTGGCGCCCAGACGCTCGCCAATGGCGGGGTGCACAGCGAGCCCTATTTCGTGGAGCGCATCGAGGGTCCCAGTGGTGTGATCTACGAGCATCAGGCGGTGAACACGCAGGTTCTCGCCCCCGATGCCGCGGCGCGAGCGACGTCGATTCTGGAGGGTGTGCTCGTGAGTGGCACGGCTCGGCGAAGCGCGCTCGACGGACGCGCGGCGGCCGGCAAGACGGGAACCCAGGACAACAACACGAATGCGTGGTTCGTCGGCTTCACGCCCGAGCTGACGACCGCGGTGTGGGTGGGTCACCCCGATCGGTACCTGCCGATGAACGACATTCCCGAGTTCTCGGCAGTGGGTGTGCCTCGTGTGCAGGGTGGAACCTTCCCGGCCGCGATCTGGAAGGCCACCATGGACGCATCTCTGCGCGGTGTGCCGGCGAGTGCGTTCCCGACCCCGCCCCCGAATCCGCGACCGGGGGCGCGACTCGTGCTGCCTGGAGTCGACTGTCCGGTGGCCACCACCACGGTGCCGCCCGAACCCGAAACTCCGGTCGAGCCGGAGGATCCACTGGCCACGACCACCACCACTCGTGCGCCGCGGACCACGTCCACCACGTCGGTCCCCGAGTCGACGCCGTTGACCACCGTTCCGCGCGGAGTGGTCGATCCGACGTGGCCGGTGCCGACCATCGATCCGTCCGCCTTCACGATCGAAAGGTGTGCCACGGCACCGACGGCCCCGCCGAACCCCCGCTGACCGGCCATCTGTACAGTCGGATCATGGATCTGGGGGCCATGCACGGTCTGCAGTCGATCGACACCGCGATCGAACAGGCGACCCACGCGCGCACTCGACTGCTCGAGATCGTCGAGCACGATGCAGTCGTGGCCGAAGTGAACGCCCTTCGCGCCGACATCGAGCGCGTGCGCCGATCTCAGAAGAAGGCGCAGGACGAACTCGATCGTCTCGAAGGTGAGTCCGCCGAGATCGACGCGCATAGGGCGCGGCTCGAGAAGCAGTTGAAGACGATCATCTCGCCGCGCGAAGCCGAAGCCCTGCAGCACGAGATGCAGGTGCTCGCCGCCACCCGCAACGAACTCGACGATCGGGGGATCGAACTCCTCGAGGGGTCATCGGCCGCCGATGAGGAGCTCGGGGAGCTCGAAGCTCGAGCCGAGCGAACCGGGGCCAGTGAAGCGATGTTGGCCGAACGTCGACGAGCCGCCGAGGTCCGGGCCGATTCCGACCTTGCTGAACTCGCGGAGCGTCGCCGCGAATCGGCAGCCGCGCTGGTGGCTACCGATCTCGAGGTGTACGAACGACTCCGCAAGTCACTCGGCGGTATCGCGGTGTGTCGCATCGAGCACGGTGCTTGCACGGGGTGCCGGATGGAGATCTCGATCGCCGAACTCGATGCGATCAAACGTCGGCCGGCCGACGACGTCGTGGAATGCCCGAACTGCACGCGACTTCTCGTACGGTGAGACCGTGTTCTTCTGGTTCATCGGCACCGCGGTTCTGGCTGTCTGGTACGTGTTCCACGATGCCCGCTTCGACAATCGGTTCCTGATCTTTGGCGCGCTGGCGCCCGACGCGATCGACGCGATCTGGGGTGGGGCGCGAGGTTTTCACTCGCTGATCGGGAGCGTCACGGTTCTCATCGTGGTGATGCTGGCCACGATCGGTCGACGAGTCGAACGCCGACGGCTGCTGGCGATTCCGATCGGACTCTTCCTGCACCTCGTGTTCGACGGCGCCTTCGCCGACACCGGAGTTTTCTGGTGGCCCTTCACCGGATTGTCGTTCGACGCCGCGCGTCTGCCGGTGGCCGAGCGGGGAATGTTGAACGTCCTGCTGGAAGTGATCGGTGTCGGTCTGTGCGTGCACGCCTGGCGCATCTTCGGACTCGGTCGGAGCGATCGGCGCCGAGATTTTCTCGGCCGGGGGACGCTCTCGGCATGAGCGGTCAGATCATCCTCGTGCGCCACGGTCGCACCGCGCTCAACGCCCAGGGTCGGATGCAGGGTCGACTCGACGAGCCGCTCGACGACGTCGGTCGTCGGCAGGCGGCTTCACTCGGCACGTACTTGTCGGCTGAACTCGGTCCCGACGACATCGTCGTGAGCAGTCCGTTGCAGCGTGCCCGCCATACGGCCGAGTCGATCGCGGCCGGTCGTGACGTGATCGTGGACGAACGCTGGATCGAACTCGCGTACGGCGAATTCGACGGCCGACTCCAGAGCGATGTTCCAGCGGCGACCTGGGCGCAGTGGCGCAACGACGATTCGTTCGCCCCCACCGGAGGCGAATCTTTGCGGGAGGTTTCGTCGCGCGTGGTGGAGGCGTGTGCGCATTGGGCCGCGCAAGCCGATGGCCGGCGCATCGTGGTGGTGAGTCATGTCTCTCCGATCAAGGCCGCCATCGTGTGGGCATTGGGAGCCGATCCGGCCCTCTCGTGGCGGATGCGGCTCGACACCGCGGCCGTCTCGCGTTTGGCCGTGGCCGGAGACTCGGCTTCGCTGACCTCGTTCAACGAGACCCACCACCTGTAAGGGGCAGCCCCGGTCACTTCTCGGCCGGAAAGAGTCGACGACTACGCTCACGTCGTCCCATCGACAAGGAGAAGTCATGCCCGAAGCAGTCATCGTCGCCACCGCCCGTAGCCCGATCGGCCGTGCCCACAAGGGGTCGCTGACCACGTTGCGCACCGACGACATGGCGGCCCAGATCGTGCGGGCCCTGATGGCCAAGGTGCCCCAAGTGAAGGGCGCCGACGTCGAGGACCTCATCATGGGTGTGGGGCAGCCCGCCGGAGAGGCCGGCTTCAATCTCGGTCGCATCGTCGCGTTGCTGGCCGGTATCCCCGAGGCGCCCGGCGTCACCGTGAACCGCTACTGCTCGTCGTCGTTGCAGACGATTCGCATGGCCGCCCACGCGATCAAGTCGGGTGAAGGCGACTGCTTCATCGCCGCCGGTGTGGAGGCCGTGAGTCGCTACGGCTCGGGCGCGAGTGACACTGCGCCGAACGCGATCTTCGGTGCGCCTGGTGAGCGCAGCAAGTTGCGGGCCGGTGGCGGACAGCCAACCTGGACCCCGCCGACCGGACTGCCCGACGCGTACATCGCCATGGGTCAGACCGCCGAGAACGTGCGCGAGGTCGAGGGTGTGACGCGCGAGGAGATGGACCAGTTCGCCAAGTTGAGCCAGGATCGTGCGAGCGCGAACGTCGCCAACGGTTTCTTCGCCGACGAGATCACCCCGCTCACGTTGCCCGACGGCACCGTGGTCGACAAGGACGACTGTCCGCGTGAAGGAACCACACTCGAGGGTCTCGGATCGCTCAAGCCGGCGTTCCGTCCCGATGGTCAGATCACGGCCGGCAACGCGTGTCCGTTGAACGACGGCGCGGCCGCAGTGATGGTGATGAGCGACACCAAGGCCAAGGCGCTCGGTCTGAAGCCGCTCGCCCGTGTGGTGTCGTCGGGTGTGTCGGCGTTGAGTCCCGAGATCATGGGCCTCGGTCCGATCGAAGCGAGCCGTCAGGCTCTGAAGCGCGCCGGTCTCTCGATCGATCAGATCGATCTGGTGGAGATCAATGAGGCCTTCGCCGCGCAGGTGATCCCGTCGGCCAAGCACCTCGGAATCTCGTGGGACAAGTTGAACGTGCACGGTGGTGCGATCGCCCTCGGTCATCCGTTCGGCATGACCGGTGCGCGCATCATGACGACACTCATTCACGGACTCCAGGAGACCGACAAGCGGTACGGCCTCGAGACCATGTGCGTGGGTGGTGGCCAGGGTCTGGCCATGATCGTCGAGCGTCTCAGCTGATCGCCGGCGCCGGAAGTTTGCGCGCCAGATAGCGCGCGATCACGCCGATCGCCAACAGTCCGAGTCCGGCCACGCCGAAGATGGTGCGGGCCGAAAGGTGTCCGTACCCCCACGTCGCGAGCATGGCCACGGTGGCCGCGATGAGTTGATTGCACGCACCCGCCAAGCCCTGGGCCGCGCTCGCGCGTCCGGGCGGGGCGCCGGTGGCGAGCATGCCACTCGCGGCGGGCTGGGCGGCGGCCTGGAAACTCGCCTCCACCACTCCGAACATGATCGGTGCCCACGGCACGGCGAAGAGTCCGTACGTGGCGGTGAGTGGCGCGATGAACAACAACGACACGAAGGCCACGCGCACTCGGTTCGTGCGGTCGGCCAAGCGTCCTCCGAAACGCGACAAGAGCACGAACGGTGCGGCGTAGGCGGCGAGACTCAGACCGACGACCATGTCGCTCGCGCCGATGTCGGTGAGATAGCGATCCCACAGGCTGTCGTAGATGCCGACCGGAAGTGCGATGGCCACGAGGAAGAGGATCGGAACGAGGACCGAGCGCTGGCGAAGCAGTCCGAAGGCGAGTCGATTCGACTCGCCGGTGCGCACGAGTTTGGGCAGGCTCTGGCTGCCGACGATCAACGTGGCCAGAGTCGCAGTAGTAGCGAAGAGCACGAAGGGCCAACGAAGACCGAGTGGGCCCACGAGAAAGCCACCGATGACCGGCCCGGTCACGAAACCACCGAGTTCGATGCCGCGCATCGCCCCCATGCGCTCGGAGGTTCCGCTCGTCGACAGCGAGGCCATGAGTGCGTAGGCCGGGGGAAAGAAGCATCCGGTCGACATGCCTCCGATGGCCCGGGCGAGCACGAAGATCCCGAGCGACGATCCGGTGGCGAAGATCAGGTTGGCGGCGATGGCGAGCAGAGTGCCGAGAATCAACAACGTCTTGGCGTGTCCGCGATCGGCGAGCGGTGCCACGAGCACCATCATCATGAACGACGACAAGAACGCCGCCGCCGCGATGAAGCCGAGTCCGGCATCGGTGAATCCGTAGCGGTCCTGCAGGTTGCCCATGAGGGCGAACACGAGGCTGTTGCTGGCCGCCAGGATGAACGCCGACGCGAGAAGAATCCGTTCGGTGGTGCGAGTGGATGTCATGTCAGCCGCGCGCCCAATCGACGGCCGCGTCGCTGATCTCGGGCCAGAGGCGCAGAGCATCGGCCGACCATTGGTCGAAGTCGCGGTTGGTGAGGGCTACAAGCGCGAGATCGAGTTCGGGATCGACCCAGGCCATGGTCCCGCTACCGCCGAAGTGCCCGAAGGTCGACGGTGAATTGCGAGTGCCGGTCCAGTGGGGCGACTTCTCGCCGCGGATCTCGATGCCGAGTCCCCACGGGTTAGGCGAGTACGAGCCGAGACCGGGGATCACGCCGCCGAGTTCGGGGAACTGCACCGACGTGGCCTCGCGCGCGGTCGCGGGGCTGACGAGGCGGGGATGCATGAGTTCGGCCACGAACGCCGCGGCGTCGTCGAGGGTGGAGAAGACGTTGTAGGCCGGCGAGCCACGCAGTTCGGAGTTAGTCATTCCGAGGGGCACGAACACGGCTTCACGTAGGTAGTCGGCGAAAGGCATACCGGCGCGATCGGCCACGTGACGCGCCACGGTTTCGATACCGGTGTTCGAGTAGATGCGCTTACGACCGGAGGCCATGAGCGGCTTGTCGCCGTCGAAGCCGAATCCGGACGCGTGCGCGAGGAGATGACGAACCGTTGCCGGCGCGACCGGCTCGTCGAGTGAAGTGATGCCCTCCTCGACGGCGATGAGTACCGCCCAGGCGGTCATCATCTTGGAGATCGACGCGAGTCGAAACGTCGCGGTTCGGTCGCCGCGCGTCGCGACGAGTTCTCCGTCGCGCAACATCGCGGCGGCCGCCCGTTCGACGGGCCACGTGTCGATCAGCGCGAGGACATCGGCCGCCGCGCGATCAGGCAAAGCCGGACGAGCGGATGAGTTCGGCCACCGCGAAAGCGAGATCGAGTCCCTGCCGCGCGTTGAGGCGCGGATCGCACACGGTGTGGTAGCGATCGACGAGGTCGGCCACCTGGAGATCGTCGGCGCCACCGAGGCATTCGGTCACGTTGTCGCCGGTGAGTTCCACGTGGATGCCGCCGGGCCAGGTTCCTTCGGCGCGGTGGGCGTTCACGAAGCCGGAGATCTCTCGGAGAATGTCGTCGAAGTGGCGGGTCTTGTGACCGCTCGTCGACGTGAAGGTGTTGGCGTGCATCGGATCGCAGGCCCACACCACCGGATGGCCGGCATCGGTGACCGCGCGTAGCAACGGGCGCAACGCGTCCTCCACTTTGTCGGCACCCATCCGACTGATGAGCGTGAGGCGGCCGGGCACGCGGGCCGGGTTGAGCGCTTGGCAGAGTTCGAGCACGTACTCGACATCGGTGGTTGCACCGATCTTGCAACCGACCGGGTTGCCCACGCCGCGGAGGAACTCGATGTGCGCGCCGTCGAGTTGCCGGGTGCGCTCGCCGATCCAGAGCATGTGCGCCGAGCAGTCGTACCAACCACCGGTGAGCGAGTCCTGGCGGGTGAGGGCTTCCTCGTAGCCGAGAAGGAGCGCTTCGTGGCTCGTGAAGACGTCGACTTCGTGGAGCGACGAAGTGTTCTCGGTGTCGACTCCGCAGGCCCGCATGAAACGAAGGGCGCGATCGATCTCGGTGGCGAGTTGTTCGTAGCGCTGACCTTCGGGGCTCGAGCCCACGAACTCCTGCGTCCACGCGTGAACCCGCGACAAGTCGGCGAAACCACCCTTGGTGAAGGCACGAACGAGGTTCAGCGTGCTGGCCGACTGGTGGTAGGCCTGCACGAGACGATCGGGATCGGGAATGCGGGCCGCCGGTGTGGGGGTGGGGTCGTTGACGATGTGGCCGCGGAAACTCGGGATCTCGAGGTCGCCGATCTTCTCGGTGGCGCTGCTGCGGGGCTTGGCGAACTGTCCGGCGATGCGGCCGACCTTCACCGTGGGCACGCCGAGGCTGTAAGTGAGGACCACGGCCATCTGCAGGATCACGCGCAACTTCTCGCGGATGTTGTTGGCCGAGAAGTCGACGAAACTCTCGGCGCAGTCGCCAGCCTGCAGAAGGAATGCATTGCCGGCCGACACCTGAGCCAGGGCGTTCTGGAGCGAACGAGCCTCACCGGCGAAGACCAGCGGGGGATAGGAGGCGATCTGCTTCAGCGCCCGGTCGAGGTCGCCCTCATCGGGCCAATCGGGTTGCTGCACGACGGGAAAGGCGCGCCATGAGGTCGGGGTCCACGTCGAGGGCATGAAAAAAGCCTAACGACCCGGCACCAGAAGGCGCCGGGTCGTTTTGGAAAGGGAACGGATGGGAAAAAAGCCCGATGAATCAGGCGGCGAAGATGCCGTCGGCTTCTTCCTTGAGACCGGCCACGGCCCGGCTCACGAGACGACGAGCAGCCTCGGCGGTGACGCCCAACTTCTCGCCGACTTCACGGAAACTCTTGCGCTCACCGTCGATCAGACCGAAACGGGCTTCGACCGCGTAGCGGGCGCGGGCATCGAGGGTGTCGAGGAGCTTGGAGAGCTGCTCGGTCTCGCCCTGGGCGATGATGTGGTCTTCGGGTGTGGGGTCGCCATTGGCCATGAGATCGCCGAGGGTGGCATCGCCGTCGTCGCCGATGGTCTTGTCGAGCGACACCGGGGTGGTCAGGCGGTGGAGTTCGGCGTTGGCGATGTCGAGGGTCTCACCGTCGCCACTGGCCTGACGCAGCGCGGCGCGCAGGCTGGCCGAGCGGTCGCCGGGGATGCGGATGAGGCTGGCCTTCTGATCGAGCGCGCGGCCGATGGCCTGGCGGATCCAGAAGGTTGCGTAGGTGGAGAACTTGAAGCCACGACGCCAGTCGAACTTGTCGACCGCGTGCTCGAGACCGAGGTTGCCCTCCTGAATGAGATCGAGGAGATCCATGCCCTGGGGGAGCGGATAGCGGCGGGCGATGGAGACCACGAGGCGCAGGTTGGCGCGGATGAAGCGATCCTTGGCCTTGGCGGCTTCGCGGATGTCGCGATTGATGGCGGCACCCTTTTCGCCGGAAGCCTTGCGGGCGGCGGCTTCGCGGCCCTTTTCGATGGCCCGCGACAGGACGCGCTCGTCCTCGGCGGTGAGCAAGGGGACCTTGCCGATGTCGTTCAGGTAGATACCGATGGAATCGTTCATGATGTTGATCTCAACTGTTCGTCTGGTCTCGTTGTTCCTCGGCCTCACGTGAAGTCCGGCACATCGGCTCGAACTCCACCCGCAATCGGGCAATAGAGGACAAGGGGGTCGTTATGTGGGGGTCAAGAAACTCGGGTCGGAACTGGGGGGCCCCGAAGAGGGACCCGAAAGTTATCAGTTTCTTTGGGTTGTGGCTAGTCGAATGTGGGCGGTAACTTCGCCCGGTTTTTCGGCCAGAACCGGGCCGGACTTGAGGAGATTCCTGAGAATTTCCTCGGCCACTGAGCCGACCCGTCTGACCTGCGGAAACAGGGGTGAACCGTAGACTCGCCGACCGTGCCCGCCCCGTCGTTCGACCGTCCGCTCCGGATCGGCCTGTTCGGGGGCACCTTCGACCCGGTTCATGTGGGTCATCTGGTAACGGCCGTGAACGTCCGCCACGCCCTCGACCTCGACCGCGTGATCCTGATGGTGGCCAACATCCCCTGGCAGAAGGAAGGCCAACGCCGGATCACTCCGGCCACGGATCGTCTGGCCATGGTCGAGGCCGCGGTGCGTGGAGTGAAGGGTTTGGAAGCTGGTCGTTGGGAGATCGATCACGGGGGCGAGAGTTATACGGCGGACACGTTGCGGGCATTGCGGGATGCCGAACCCGAAGCCGAGATCTTCACCATCGTCGGTGACGACGCCGCTTCTGGTCTGACAACGTGGGAACGCTTCGAAGATGTGCTCGAACTGAGTCGGGTCGTGGTGGTCGACCGGCCGGGTGCGCCGGTGCAACTCTCCTCGGCCATCGACTGGATGCGTGTGGAGGTTCCGCGGCTCGAGGTGTCGAGCACCGATCTGCGTGCTCGTTTCGCCGATGGTCGACCGCTCGATTACCTGATCACCGACGAGGTGCTCGCCGTGATTCGCGAGCGGCATCTCTACGGCGCGGGATGTGATCGCTCGTGAGCGTGCTCGCGCGTCGTCGACGCCGGCGGACTCTCATCGCGCTGGCGAGTGGAATCGTCGTGATGGCGAGTCTGCCGGTATCGGCCGTGGTTGCTTGGCGCGCCGTTCGGGACTCGAAAGCTGCCGAAGCGGTGGTGGCCTTGCCCACGGTGGCGATTCCCACCACACCGACCGCGATTCTGGCCACGACCGACGAACAGAACTATCTCGCGTCGTTGAGCATTCTGGCCATTGCCCCGAATGGCGCCGGCGGGACGATCATGTCGTTGCCGGTCGGCCTGGCCATGAACGGTCAACCGGAGGGTGAACCCAAGCGTCTCGCCGATGTGTACGGATCGGATGGCCCGGAAGCGCTGAAGACCGCGGTGGAAAGTCTGACCAACACGCAGATCGATCTGATCGCCGTGGAAGGGGTGGACGGGACCGGCGATCTGCTCGCGCGCGTCGGCACGATCGAGGCTCGGTTCTCGGCCGATGTGCTCGATTCGCAGGACGATCAGATCCGCAAGGTGGCCGATCAGGGGCCGAACTCGTTCACTCCGTTGCAAGCGGCGGCGGTGTTGGCCGCGCGCGACGGTGATCAGCCGGAGTCGGAGCGGCTTCCCTCGGTGAAGGCGTTGTGGGATGGAGTCGTGGGAGCGGTGGGTTCGGGCAAGATCGGCACTCAGCCGGCGCCGGTGATCGCCGATGTGGGGGCGCAGGTGCCCGCCGACATGGCGAGTTTCATGTCGGCGCTCTTCGCTGGGCCGGTGCGCACGTGGCAGATCGCCTATCAGCGTGTCGAGGATGACGAGGCGAACCCGGACGATGTCGATGTGTACGGCTACGACCTCGGTGAGATCGTGATGGTGCTCGCCACGGTGGCACCGAGCTCGATGGTGGCGGTGTTCCCCACCATCACCGTGCAGGTGGACAGTCCGTTCCCCGAATCGGAGACGGTTCGCCAGGCGGTGTACCGCCTCCTCTACATGGGGGCCAACGTGATGTTGGTGCGCAACGTGAGCAGTGTGCCGCCCGAAGTGACGACGATTCGTTACTCCGACGAGATGGATCGGGGCATCGCCGAACCGCTCACCATCCTGCTCGACGAGATCGACTGGGAGAAGGCGACCGATCGCGTGGCCGGAATCGATCTGCAGATCATCCTCGGTCGGTCGTTCACGGGTTTCTTGGATGAGACTTCAACCATGTCGATGGACGAAGTGCTCGCCGCCGCCCTGGAGTCGTCCCCCGACGAATCGAACCCGGAATCGTCGGCGCCCTGATGACCACCAAGACCGACAGCCTCGACGTGGCGGTGGTTGCCGCCCGCACCGCCGATGACAAACAGGGCCTCGACACGATCGTCGTCCAGGTGGGCGAGATTCTGGCCATTACCGAGTACTTCGTGGTGACGAGCGCCCCCAACCGGCGTTTGGTGCGGGCCATCGCCGACGAGATCGAGACGCGCGTCAAAGAAGAATGCGATCGCTCACCGGGCCGGGTCGAGGGTCACCGCGAACAGCAGTGGGTGCTGATCGATTACGGCGACGTGGTGGTGCACGTGTTCCTTCAGGAGACGCGCGACTTCTACGAGATCGAGCGTCTTTACAAGGACGCACCTCGCTGCGAATGGCGCGCCTGACCTGTGGCGCGTGTGGTCGCTTCGTCGCCGAAGTGACCGACAGTGGCTGGCGGATCACCCTCAAAGCCGAAGGCGTGGAAGTGGTCGACGTGAGCGAGACCACTGCCGAAGCGGATTCGGCGTCGATCTGGTCGGACTTCGACGTGGTGGAGGCGCGGGCCGAGGAATGGCGAGACAAGGGCGTGTACGACCCGATGCCTCCGCCGCCCGATCCGCCGAATTCGGCGTTGGCGCTCACGTGTCCGTGTGGCCGGACGACTCGACACATCCGGCCTGGAACCGTGTGAGGGTTTGGGTCGCTGGCGGGTCGTTGGTATCGTTCAGCCGTCCCATTCGGGGCTGTAGCTCAGTTGGCAGAGCGCTTCCATGGCATGGAAGAGGTCAGGGGTTCAATTCCCCTCAGCTCCACAAGTAGTCGTCGGAAAGCGCGCCCTCCGTTCGGAGGTCGGTGCGAGGGTTGGATTCACTACTAATGGTGTGATCGATCACGAGTTGGGTCGTGCCGGCGAGTGAAACACTGTCGAAGTTGGATCGGCTTCGGTCACGAGTCATCGACCAGCGGGGTGGGGGACGGTGTTGAAACGGACTGCGATAATCATGGCCGCGTGGGCTGTGATCGCTGGCTGCGGGTCGTCGGAGTCTTCGGACCGGTTCGTGGGCGCATCGCTCGTCACATCGACGGAGCGAGCATCTCCTACGACGACGATGATCGTCGACGAGAGTTTTCCGGAGTTCACGTCGTCTGCGGATTTTTCGACCGGCACTTTCCAGCATGCCTGTGGGGCTTTTGCGTTGGTTCAGAACTCGCTCGACATCTCGCTGCTACAGGCCGTGGACGGTCGGTGGCAGACAGTCGAAGGTCCGTCATTCGCCTTACCCGAGCCAGCCGAACTCGCCGACCATCGGTTGATGGATGTCACCGGCGATGGGCAGCCCGAAGTGATCATGGTCTGGTACCCGGAGTTCTCGAGCCATACCTACGGGCATGTGTTGACGGCCGACTCAACCAATTGCGTGTGGGGTTATGCGCCGATCGTCCGCGGGTGTGGGGCCGACAGCCTGACGGCTGATCTCGAGATAGAGGATTCGGGTGAGATGTCGACCTTCGAGTTCCTGGCCTGTTGGGGTGGTTACCGGGACACCCTTCCGATGGTCTGGATTGACGAATTCGGGGTCTTCCTGACGGAGCCTCCAAGTGATCGTCCTATTGCGAATCGTTCGCCGACGACGCTCTCGACCTTCCGTTGGGTTTGTGCTCCGGTGGTTGGGCGGTTGCGATGGGTCAGGAAGCGATTGCAAGCGAAGGCATCGACGTCGAAGCGGATTCTCGTTTCGGACCGGGAACAAGGTCGGCGGCGCTGGCGTATCAGCGGTTGAAGGGGCTCGAACTCACGGGGACGTTCGACGCAGAGACCTGGGCGGCGATGTATCCGGTGGGTGGCCCGGACGGCACGAACGTGGCCGAGTTCCCGGACTTCGATGGTGACGGGGTGTCGTCGCCGCGCGAGATCGGCCACGCTTCCGGGGCGCTCGAGTAGCGGTGCACGTCGTCGGCGAAGTTCGGGGTATGGCAGGCTCGAGTCGATGCCGACCACCATCGAAGTAGTCAGAGACGAGATCACCACCAGTCGTGTCGCGACGCGAGCGAGCGTGCCGCTGGAAGACGGCCAAGCGCGACTTCGGGTCGATCGTTTCGCTCTCACCTCCAACAACATCACGTACGCCGCTTTCGGTGACGGTTTGCGCTACTGGGACTTCTTTCCCGTGCCCGACGACCAGTCCTCGCCCGATGAGCGACCCTGGGGTCGGGTGCCGGTGTGGGGGTACGCAACGGTGGTCGAATCGCGAAGCGACCAACTGACGGTCGGTGAACGCGCCTACGGCTATCTGCCGATGTCGGACGAACTGGTGGTGCAGCCCGGCCGGCGTGACGCCTCGGGCTTCACCGACGTGGCCGAACACCGCCGACCCATGGCCGCGGCCTATAACCGCTATGTGTTCCCCGGAGCCGATCCGTCGCACGACGCTGCCTTCGAGCCGCACCAGATGGTCCTTTGGCCGCTCTTCATGACGTCGTTCATGATCGACGACTACCTGGCGAGTGAAGGTACCGATCGTCCGGAGATGTTCGGTGCCTCCATCGCCGTGATCTCGAGTGCGTCGAGCAAGACAGCGATCGGTGCGGCGCATCTGCTCGCCGCGCGTCCGGGAGTGCGCGTGGTTGGACTCACGTCAGCACGAAGTGCCGACTTCGTGCGCAGTCTCGGCTGCTATTCATCGGTCCTCACCTACGACGAGATCTCGAGTTGCCCACTGGGAGATGCTGTGTACGTCGACATCGCCGGTGATCGCGCGGTCAACCACGCTGTGCATTCGCACTACGGAGACTCGCTCGCCCACAGCCTCGTGGTGGGTGGCACCCACTGGAATACCGATGCGACGGCGTCCGGACCGCTACCCGGCCCCAAACCCGAGTTCTTCTTCGCCCCGGCCCAGATCGCGTTACGCACCAAGGAGTGGGGTCGCGATGGTCTCGACCAGCGCGTCGGTTCGGCCTGGCGTCGTTTCGCCACCTGGAGCAACGACTGGCTCCGGTTCGAAGAGACCAACGGGGCCGAGCCCGTGCGGACGCTCTACGAATCGTTGGCCGCTGGTGTGGTCGACCCGCGGGTCGGCCACGTGTGCTCGCTTCTCGTCGGCTGAATCGGGGCTCGTCAGTCGACGAGTGAGTACGAGTTGAGCAAGTCGTCCTGCAGGACCTGAGCCGGCGCGCGATCGGTGCCCACCACGAGGTCCTCGGTCAGGGTCTCGCTTGCGTAGGTCCAGCCGGCCGGGAGAGTGAGTCGAGTCGCGAGTCCGGCGAGATCGGACTCGACGAGGTTCGGATCGCGCTGTTGGCTCCAGCTCTGCATCACGAATCGACTGCCATCGGGGGCAGAGAGCACGAAGATGGTCGCGCCGGCGCGGAACATGAAAGTGGCCTTGCGATCGACGGTCTGCGGTGAGTACGGAATGCCCACCGACTTCGGGTCGGTGATCGTGACCGTCGCGTAGCGGTTCATCTCGATCCCACTGAGCGTCTTGGTGATCACATCGCCCTGATCGCGGCCTACTTCGTCCATCAGCCAATAACGAGGGCCGTTGGCCATGGCCAACACCACACCTTCGGCCTGGGCGACCGCGGGCGGATCGATGCTGGCCCACTGGTCGGCCGGGCAGTCATTGAGCGGAAACGTGTTGTACACGGTGGCCACGATGCCGTTTTCGGTGGGGGCGAGAAGGAGGAACTCGCAGTAGCGCTTGCCGCGCATCGACTCGGCGACAACTTCGGTGGTGGTCGACTCCACGGCGGCCGGTTCGGTTGCGACCGGAGCTGTCGACGCTTCGGTGTTCGGAGTAGTGGCCGCCTCGTCGTCGCCACCTCCGCACGCGGTGAGGGCAACGAGGGGCGCAACCAGAACGAACAATCGAGACAACGAGCGGATCATCGAACGAGTGTGCCATAGTGCCCAAGGCACGACCAAGGAGGTCCGGTGACAACCGACTGGATGGAACTCACCCGGCGCGCATCGTTCGTGTCGCATCGGTTGGTCGGCTGGATCTACTGGGACCCGCGGGCGATCGAGAACTTCACCGCGCTCGGTGTTCCCGACGGACTCGGGTATTACACCGCGAGTCGCGCCGCACCGTTGCTTCCGGCCGGCGCGGGCGCGGTGTCGGCCGCCTTCTATTCGATCCATCCGGCCTTCGTGAAGCTCACCGTCGAACACGCGTTGCAACACACCGACTGGAGATCGATCCACGAAGCCCGTAATCGCGCCGTGGGGGAAGGGTTGCGCGAGTTCGTGCCCGAGATCGTCGATTCGCTCGCTGCGATGGGTCCGCAGTTCTGGTCGGCCGCCGAATCTCTTCCGGATTCGGGCCGAGTGCTGTTCGCCGTTCATCGGGATGCACCACGTCCGGACGACCAACTCGTCTCGGCGTGGCTGGCCGTCAACTGCCTGCGCGAATGGCGCGGCGACACGCATTTCGCCGTCCTGGCCACGCACGACATCAGTCGAGTGCAGGCCGGGATCCTGCACGACGCCCATCTCAATTACGGCGGCTGGATCCCACGTAGTCGCGGGGCCGACGATGCCGCTCTGGCGGCCGCCTTCGCCGACTTGGAGGCGCGGGGACTCGCGGACAACGGAGTGGTGAACGAGGCCGGGTTGGCTCTGCGCACCGAGATCGAACGCCGCACCGACGAGATCTGCGTGTCGATGTGGAAGGCGGTTGGTGAGTTGACGACACGTGAGTTCGTCGACTTGGTGGAGCCGGTGGGGGAGCGACTCCTGCGGCGCATCGACGACACCGCTGGGCCGGACTGGATGCCCGCGGCCCGCGAACGGCGGCCGGGCTGACATCAGGCGTCGGTGCGCACACGACCCGACGAGTGACTGGACAAATGAAAAGGGCCGGTGCCACACGAATGCGACACCGGCCCTTTCGGGGGGTTCTTGGCGACTAGGCGCGCAGTCCCTTGTTGATCGCGTTGAACACGGCATCCTTCAGCGGGATCATTCCCGCCACGATGGCGCCATTGGCAACGACATTGATCCACTCGTCGTCGTGGCTCCAGCCCCAACCAGCGAGTACGTGGCCCCAATCACCCATCAGCCAGATCATCAGAATCGAGATGCCGAGTGTGAGGTTGGCGCCGATCACCGGGAGCTTGCCCACCGTGTCGCCGAGACCGATGGTCCCGAGGATCGAGTGGAGCACTTTCATGACCGCCTCGAGGAGGATGGCCATCACGATGAACAGTGCAACTGTGTACATGTGTTTCCCTTTCGGTAGGTGCGGTCCGTGGCCGCGTGGGCAAGGTATGAA
>Ga0075471_10000304_pt1 | contig 28625 bp, 30 predicted proteins | sample DEB19_08_DNA_2_FD_74787 | JGI IMG/M metagenome (GOLD analysis project Ga0075471, IMG submission 74787) | Aqueous microbial communities from the Delaware River and Bay under freshwater to marine salinity gradient to study organic matter... | ecosystem: Environmental > Aquatic > Marine > Coastal ...
GGACTTCATCGGTTGCTCGCGCGCCTCGACGACGTGATGGCCGCCGACGTCGTGGTGGTGGTCGCCGGGATGGAAGGTGCACTCGCGAGCGTGATCGGTGGACTCACCGGCAAGCCGGTGATCGCCGTACCGACGAGCGTGGGTTACGGATCCGGACTCGACGGAGTGACAGCACTGCTCGCTATGCACGCCACGTGCGCGAGTGGAGTGACGGTCGTGGGTATCGACAACGGATACGGAGCGGCCTGCGCGGCGGCGCGTATCGCGCGCACCCAAAGGCGCGCGCCGTGACGCGCGTTGCGTGGTTCAACTGTTCGGCGGGAGTGGCCGGCGACATGTTGCTGGCCGCCCTCGTGGATGCAGGCGCCGATCCGCTCGCCATTGGCTCGGTGCTCGCCGGCTTGGGGCTCGACGACTACGCGCTGACTTTCGAGACCACGCAACGCTGCGGTGTGCGTTCCACGCGCGCCATCGTGGCCGTGCACGATCACGATGGTCATGCGCACCATCGTTCCTGGCGCGACATACGAGCGCTCATCGAAGCAGCCGATCTGCCCGAACGCGTGCGCACAGATTCGTTGCGGGTGTTCGCCGAGTTGGCGGCGGTGGAAGCCAAGATTCACGCGGTGCCCGTGGACGACGTGGAGTTTCACGAGGTCGGCGCGGTGGACTCCATCGTCGACATCGTGGGTGTGTGCGCGGCTCTGCACGACCTCGGGGTGGACGTCATCGTGGGCGGGCCGATCGGCACCGGACACGGAACACTTCGTTCACAGCACGGGGTGATGCCTAACCCGTCGCCGGCCGTGGTGGAGCTCGCGTCGTTGCGACAAGTGCGGCTCGTCGGTCACGACGACCACCGCGAGCTCGCCACACCCACCGGAGTGGCGGTGATGGTGGCGCTGGCCGACTCTTTCGGGCCGATGCCGGCCTTGGCGGTGACGGCTCGTGGCTTCGGTGCCGGCTCGCTCGACATCGGTGATCGGGCCAATGTGGTGCAAGTGGTGATCGGGGATGCCGCTGGGGCCGCCTCGTCGATTGGCCAGGCCGCTCGGCTGCTGGAGGCCAATGTCGACGACGTGACGGGCGAGGTGATCGCTCACACGATTGCGGCGTTGCTCACCGCCGGCGCGTACGACGCGTGGGCCACTCCGATTGTGATGAAGAAGGGTCGGCCGGCTTTCACTGTTCACGCGTTGTGTGATCCGGCGATCGAAAGTGCGGTGTCGGCCGTGCTGGTTCGTGAGACCGGAACCTTGGGTGTGCGGGGATCATTGGTGGAGCGCTGGCCTCAGAAGCGCACCGAGACGACCGTGCTCGTGGAAGGACACGAGATCCGGGTGAAGGTTGCCGATGGCCGGGTGAAGGTGGAACACGACGACGCTTCGCGGGTTGCCGCGGCCTTGGGGTGGCCGTTACGTGAGGTGCTGTTGCGAGCCGAAGCCGCCGCCGGCTGAGGCAGAGCGAAGCGCCTTGTCGGGCGTGCTCGACGAGGCTGATACGGTCGGCGCATGGCCAAAACCGGACGTTGTCTCTGCGGAAAAGTTTCGTATTCATTGGAGGGTGACCCGATTGCCACTGCGGTGTGTCACTGCAGTCATTGCCAGCGGCAAGGTGGCAGCGCGTTCTCGGTGAATCTCATCGCGATGTCGTCGCAGATGACGGTGAACGGTGAACTCGCCGCCTACGAAGAAAGAGGGGAGAAGGGCGACCAGGTGTACGTGCGCCGTCGCTTCTGCTCCACCTGTGGTTCGCCAATCCTGTCGGAGATCGTCCTCAGCGAAGGTGTGATCGCAGTGAAGGCCGGAACGCTCGATGATGTGTCGGACGTGAAGCCGACCGTCGAGGCCTGGTGTGTGGATCGTCAGCCTTGGGCCGTACTGCCCGGTATGGCCGTGTCGATGGAGCGCGAGTAGCCCCAACTCTCAGTTGAGAGTGAACGTTGCGGTGGTGGTGGGTCCGTCGCCGTATTGATTGCGCCAGGTGACCGTGGTGGTGTGAGTGGTCTTGGGTGTGAGGCCGGTGATCCAGCACCACTTGAGTCCGAACGCTTCGCCGGAGTTGTTGCAGGTTGCTTCGTTGCTGTCGATGGTGATGGTGGTCGTGTCGGTGGCAGTGGTGCTGGCCGGCCAGACGACGATGGCCGAGGTGCAGTTGCGTGGGCACAGGAAGTTGGCGAGCACGTCGACTCGTGATGGTGCCGCGGGGAGTGCTCCCCACACTGCGGTGAGAGTCGCAGATCGCGAAATCGAGGATGTCACCAAGTCTTCTGGGGCGGTGCGCGATGGATCGCGGGTCCAGCCGAGGAAGACGTGGCCATCACGTTGACAGTCGGTAGCGGTAGGGAGGGTGAGGGTTCCGCGGAACGACTGGGCCCACGTTGACGAGTGATTACCGCACAGACCGCCAGCTGGATTAAGAGTCGCTTCCTGCTTGGTGGCTCCACTTCGTCTAGGCCGGCAGTTGTTGGTATCGCCGGGGCCGAAGTCGATCGCTCGCAACACCGGGAATCCATCGTTCAACGGACCTCGGATGCACCACACGGTCGAGAAATCCCAGCCCTGACCCGCGAGGTAGGAGCGCGACTTCAAATTGTCAGCAGATAACGGAACGCCGGCCGAGGGAAGAGGTTCATAGCCGTACGCCGAATCGCTGCCAGTACCGCAGTATGCACCTCCTTCGAAGCAGAAAGACTCGTTGGCAGCCGCGGACGAGATAGGCGCACCGACGAATCCTCCTAGGGCAGCACTTCCCGCGATATCGCTGCTCGTGTACGAGTTCAAGACCTCCACGGGTCCGTCGGCCCTTCCGATGAACCCGCCTACGTAATTAGCAAGCCCCTCTGCAATACCAGTCGAGTATGAGTCGGTGATTGCCGCGTGACCAACCAGATTAAATTGCCACCCGATCAACCCACCGATCCATCCGCCCGACATATCGACGTCCCGGGTCGAGAACGACCGAGTGACATCGATGTTGATTTCTTGCCCAATCAGTCCTCCAGCCATACTTCCTTCTCCGTAAAGCATGCCCGTGGAGTACGAATCTTCGATGTCAACATTGACAGCCGAACCAACCAATCCCCCGTAGTAGAAGTTGTTTCCTTCGGAATGGATCTCCCCACTGGTATAGGAGCCAACGACAGTGAGATTCTCGGCGTAGCCAGCAAGGCCACCGAGAAATTCACAACCCTCGATGTTCATTTGAGATGATGAACCGTCGATCGTGGCGCTCGGGGTGATTCCGATGAGACCACCCTTCATCGTTTCGTAATCGACGTCACATTCACCATCGCTAGGGAGACTCCCTCGTGACTCCGAATTGGTGACCATTTCCATGGTTTGTGCGATTCCAACAAGCCCACCGACGTTGATTGTTCCCTCAACAGTTGCATCCACAGAAGAATCTTGAAACTCCACCGTCATTGCGTTGCCGACCAGTCCACCGATGTTGTAATCACCCGAAACACTCGCCGTCATCGACGAGTCTGTGATTGTCAATGAACCAGGAACGCCATCTGCGGAACCAACGAAACCGCCGACATTGTCCGTCCCTTCGACCAGTCTGGTCACGGATGAGTTGGTGATCGAAAGCATGGCGTCGACGCCGTAGGACCTCCCGATGAAACCGCCGACGAAAGATCCTGTTCCGGTTACTTCACCATCCATCGACGAGTTGGTAATCCAGACATCTTGACCTGCGGCGAACTCGATGAATGCACCAACGTTGGTGGCCCCGCTGACCTCACCGGTGCGATGAGTATTGGTGATGGTGATTGCACCACCAGGATTAGTGAAGAGAGACGCAGTGGAATCCCATCGACATCTGTGAAGAGGGAACCTCCTCCGTCGAAGGTTCCGTACCAGCTCAAGATTGGCGTGTTCCACCCGTCGAGTTCGATGTCGTTCGTCTGGTAGATGTTCATGCCTCGACAGTCGACATCCGTACCAAGTACCTCGAGTGCCGACTTACTGGTCACCTCGTACCCATCTCGATACGCGGGAAGGCTGCAGGAAGGTGTTGCATGCGCGACCGAGATCGTCGACAAGGTGCCAGGGAGCAACGACACGAGTAGCAAGACTTGTTTCCAATTCGTCTTCATGGCATTCCCTTGTCGACCAGTGGGGTAACTCGATGTGACTCGCCAAGCGTATGACGTGGGACCGTTTCCGAAGGCGACGAGGAACTCGCCCCAACGCGAAAGGCCCCCTGCCGAAGCAGAGGGCCTTCACGAATTGGTCGGGGTGAGAGGATTTGAACCTCCGGCCTCCACGTCCCGAATGACGTCCTTCCATGACATCGTGTGCCAACTCATGTCGGTGCATGCCGATCTAGCTGGGACTTCGCGATTCGACGTGCCAGCGTGTCCCGCTCAGTGTCGGGGAATGTCAGGCAGTTTGGCTCCCACGATGGCTCCCAAGATCCGAACTGCGGACGCCCGACGCCGGTCAACGATGGCGTCGTCGTGGACGACTCCCGAGGCGAACTGACTGGGTCGGATCGGGCGCGATTTCTGCAGTGTGCGGCTTGGGCCGCAGCGTGCGGATGGCGTGGGCCGATGGAGCGGACTACAGAGCAGGTGTTGTCGGGTGTCATCGGTCGGGCAGGTGACGCGAAGTATTCGGGTAGCGACCCTCAAGCAGATATAGCTACATTGAAGTCATGGAAGTAGCCACATCTCGTTCTGAAGTCGGGATACGTGACCTGAAGAACGGACTCAGCTCATACATCGACCGCGTCCGTAACGGCGAAGAGGTCATCGTCACCGATCGCGGCCGTCCCGTCGCCCGGCTCTCGTCGCTCGAAGCCGCCCACGACCACCTCGCCGAACTCATCACGGCCGGGATCGTTCGAGCCCCGACAAGCAGCAAGCGTCACACACCACGAAAGCGGATCAAGTCGAAAGGCCCCGTCAGCGACCTCGTCGCCGAGCAGCGGCGCTGAGCCCGGTGATCACCTACATCGATACCTCGACGTTGCTCAAGCTGATCATCGACGAGGAGGGCTCCGAGCGCGCCATGACCATCTGGTCCTCCGCCGACGTGGTTGCGTCGGTGAACCTCCTCGCGGTCGAGGCCCGCGCCGCACTCGGTGCCGCCAGACGGGTTCGGCGTCTCACCGACGCACAGCACCGCTCCGCCGTCACCGAGCTCGACGCGCTGATGAGCGATCTGCACATCGTGCAAGTGACGGATGAGCTGGTGGCGAGCGCCGCGGAACTCGCAGACGAAGAGGGACTTCGTGGCTACGACGCAGTTCACCTCGCTGCTGCGCTGACCGTCGAAGCGACCGTGTTCAGCAGCGCGGACACAGCGCTCTGCGCCGCCGCTGAACGCCGTGGACTGCACATCGCCAACCCCCTCGGAAGCTGAGACCGGCGCACGACGGCCGCCCATCGTCGGGCGGGATTATCTCGCGCCACGGTTGGGCCGGAGTCGGTCACCGTCGGAGGCGGAGTCGCGGAGACTACGCGTGCCGATACCGAGCGGTCTCGCCGCTGAGATCGACGCTTGCGCCGGGCGCACATACCGGGCATTCGGCGCGGTCTGCCGACCGATACCTGACAAGCCCGCGGGCCAGGGCTGGACGCCGAGTGAATGCATGTTGGGTCGCTATCGCTCGATGGTGAGCCCGTCGATGACGGCTTGCATCGAGGCGCGGGTGCCCGAGACCATGTACAGATAGTCGGTGGTGACAGCCATTGCCATGTTCGGTGGTGTACCGGTCGGCTCGACGGACCGGCGGTCCCACAGGTACCAGGTCAGGTCATCGGTGATGATGCTGTCGGAGAACTCCAGACGACTCAGGAGCGGAGATTCTTCGCCCGGGTTCGTTTGCACGGAGAACGACGCCATCGTGGCGTCGTCCGATACCAGCCACCGTTCGAAGACGTAGAGGCCGTTCGCCCGGTCGTAGTCCTGGATTGCATTTGATGGCCTCGGGTCCTGGCGGAAGTTGGATGGAGGCGTGAACTGCACCGTGACGGTGTCGTCCACGGTCCACTCGACCGGCGGGAGGATCGCGTCGGGTGGATAGGTCGGTCGGGGTGGGGCGTTGATGTCTCGGGTGATCGTGGGTGCCTGGCCGTAGTCGGGTGGCAACGTGTACGGAATCGTGGGTGAGGTGATCGACGGCGGTACCCACGGCGTCTCCTCGGGCGAGGTCTCCCTCGGCGGAGTCTCCACTGGCGCGTCCGTCGTCGATGCGACTTCCGGCGTGACGGTCGGTGTGTCCAACGCTGGAGTCACATCGGCTGGGAAGGCGTTGGCTACGGGGAGCACATCTTCGTCGTCGCCACACGCGGCAAGAACGAGGCCTGCGGCGATCCCGAACCTGACACCCCGACTCATCCAACCCATCGCTTCACCCTCACGGGAACCCTATTCGTCACAGGGCGGCCATGCGTCCGCAGGATCGCGAGATCCATGCCAACGGTGCAGAACTGCCGATCTGCTCGGCCGTCCGTCTCAACTCTCCGCTGGAATGTCGGCGTGATTATCAGGCACTGCACTGGGGCCGATACCGGGTGGTCGGTCGCAGCCGTGATGCGCGATTCTGCGTGGCGAAGTGTGCGGGCCCGGGAGAGGGCGGCGTGCTCGTCGCCTCGGCGAAAAGCATCGGCAGTGCTGGCCCGTGAGAGGTGGCATCATGGGTGATGGCCACTCTCTGGAATCGCATCCCGGTGTGGGCGGATTGGGTGGTGGCAGCGATCGCTGCGATCGTCGTGCTCAACGTCAACGTCACCACCGCCGGTGACCCCTTGAGCGGGTTCGGACTCTCGGCTGGCGCCACCTCGGCCGGGATCACCGAACGCGCACGCTCAACGTTCTACGGCGCGCTCGTGGTGGGCGGGGTGCTGCTGACGGCGACCGGGCTGATCATCTCCACGTCCGATCGCCAAGAGCGAACGGTGGGGGGACTTTTGACGAGGACCTTTGCTGGGGTGGCCCTCGCTGGGGTGCTCGGCTTGCTGCTCGACTATCGCGATGGACCAGTGCGCACGGTGCAACTCTTCGTGTACTTGATGCTGGCTCTCGGCATCGTGCGACTCGCCAGGGTCGCAGCACTCGCAACCGGCGACGCGCCGCCGGATCCTGACTCCGATCAAAGCGTCACACTGCGATCGTCGGACGCGCGTCGCTGACGCACAGACCGGGACCGAGGCTGGGAGCTGCTCGCGTAGGGTTGTCGAGCATGGGGTGTGCGGGGAGCCGACGGTCGAGCTCTTCTTGGTGGGTCCGTCCACTTGTTCTCGGCGTGATCGTGTTTGTCGGTGTCTCCAGCGCATGTAGCGGAAGAACGGACGTCGAGGTGCAGGAAGTGTCGGTTCAGAACGAGGGCGCAACGCTCGTGTTTCAGGTCAACACCTGCAACGAGGACAGCACCAGCGTGTCCGTGGTCGAGTCGGACACCGAGATCGTCGTGACGGCAACCACTCGGGCCGGCTTCGGCTGCAGCGGAGGAGACGACTGCTCCGATCCCCGGTCTGTTCAGCTGGACGAGCCTCTCGGCGACCGCCAGATCCTCGATGAAGACGGAAACGAATCCGTCGCGTCGATCCATAGCTCTCCAGATCGTTGGACCCTGCCGCGCTAGGTGTGACGACCGGGGAGGTTGTCCCTGGAGGGGTGGTGTAGTGCCCGGCTTGGGCCGGACTGTTGCGCCAGTTCGAGTGCCGGGTTCGGCATAGTGCGTGTCGAATTGTGCTGATCTCGCTGACCACATCACGAGTTGTTGTGTGGCTACGGTCAATCGACGATGAAGCGACTGCGGGTGCTATGCATCGGCGCACTCCTGGGCGCGCCACTGCTCGCTGGAGGATGCTCCCCTACGTCGTCGTCCGACGGTCAGCAGCGAACGACAACGTCCCCTCCGACGACGACGATCGGCCTGGACGCTCTGAACGCGACGTGGGCCTTGAGCGGCAGTTGGTTGATTCACGATCCTGCCGCTACTGACCCTGAAATCGACGGGTTTGCGTCCTTCAATCCGGAGGTCGATGGCGATCGCTACGTCTCGACCGGATACGGCCAGTGCTACACGTTCGGCGGACGTGCCCTCGAGTCAGACGGGCTCACGCAGGTCGTGCCGATCGAAGGAGCCGATGTTGGCAGAATCGAGTGCGATCCCGGACCATCTGCAGACACGTACGACCGGGTGATCGAGTGCCTCCAAGCCGGGTGTCGGCTGGACCTGGTCGGCGACGTCCTCACCCTTTCGACGAGCGCAGCGGAACCGATCGCTGACTTGATCCGAACGGCCGACGAGATCCCGCCGCCGTAGTTGTCGTCGAGCAGCGCGACAATCCCGAACGGGACCACGCCGTCCCCCGTTCGGCTTCCGGCGAGATCCATGCGGATCGCCGGCCGGCAATCACAGCGCCCGGTTTTGTTTGTTATGCCGGTGAAGTGCGGCACCACGAATGGGCCGTACTCGGGTGGACCATCTGACGACCAGGTCGGGTTTACCGCCGACCACTATCGGGCGGCATCCGATCGTTAATCGAACGTGATCTCGTCGACGACGTCACCGCAGGTGGTCACGACGAGGCGATCCCACCTCAGGTCCGGCGTGACCGTCGTGGTGGTCGTTGAGCGTTCCACCACCGTCACTGTCCATCCCAGCGCCCGGAGGTTGGCGACCACCGCTCCGGCGTCAGCTCCAACCACGAGCGGGCGCAGCGCTTCGATGACCTCGTTGCCGAACTCGTTGCGCCCATCGGATCCTGCACCCTCGCGAGGCAATGGCATCGCAGATTGGTTCAGCGGCCGGGCAGGCGCGGCAGGTTGTTCACAGTCTTGGACGACCGGCGGAGTCCATCGCACCGAGCCATCTGAGCAGGCCCCAGTGGACGCTGCTGCTGTCCCCGACACGCATGCACCATCGACGAGTGTGCGGTCGCCGATCGGTTCGCCGAGGTCGACCTCAACGGCGACCTGGTCGTTTCCCGGACACAGCTGCGGACCGTCAGGGAGCTCGTTGACCGTGAAGGTGATCACGACTTCGTCATCGCGCAGCGCAATCTGCGGGTCGAATACGGTGCCGGTCACGCCGCTACTGCAGCCGAGACGCTCGACATGGGCCGTGAAGATCGACGTCTCGGGCTGCAGTGTGTGCGTCGAACCCGATGATGTCTGCGACTGCAGCGACCACCTCGCTGCGTCGCCGACACCGTCGTCAGCACACGACGCGAACGTGCCCACCGCGAGAGCAATCAGGGCGCTGGACCCGAATCGTCGCCAGCTCGCTGACCGAGAAGGAGACATGCAGCCAATTGTGGCGTAGCCGCGCCACCTCCCGCAGTCGCTCGAATCTGCGCCCGACTGCGCCTGTGAATATGCGGTACCGCACTCGGGCCGCACTGCAGCGCGAGCGTCTCCGTCGGGTCGGTGATTGCGGGCGTCGGAAGTGTGCGGGTTCGTCGGGTTCCGTCGAGTCCGCCTGGTGCCGCTGGCTTCGACAGCATCAGCAGGATGAGTGCGGCAGCGAAGACTATTGAGGATGACTGTGTCTGCGCCGCCGACGCCCCTGTAGTCGGGCCTACTCGCCAACGACGAAGGAGGCAGGACGGGTCTCTGTGGCGGGTCCGAGGCTGCTCGACTGACGTTGACGAACTCGATGCCCGCTGGAAGGGTTCTCGGATATGACGATCGAGGTTCGCCCCGCGACGGTGTTCGAGGACGTGGAGACGATGGTCGGACCGAAGCGGCCCAATGCGAGCGTGTGTTGGTGCTTGAGCTACCGGCTCATGTCCTCGAAGGAGAATCGGGAGCTCCTCGGTCCAGCGCGGGGCGAACGAGTGCGGCAACTGGTGCGGCAGAGTCCTCCGCCTGGGGTGCTCGCCTATGACGACGATGAAGTGGTCGGCTGGGCCGCTGTCCACCCTCGCAGCGACACGAGTTTCGCCCGCAACCGGAAAATTCCTCACGTGGACGACGTCGATGTCTGGTCGGTGTGGTGCATCCGCGTCCGGCCCGGGCACCGCAGGGAAGGCATCTCACATCACTTGCTGGCGGGGGCGGTCGAGTTTGCTCGAGCGAATGGCGCGGTGGCGATCGAGGGCTACCCGCTCGACAACCAAGGCGCGAGGATCGATTCCACCATGGCCTATGTCGGCGCGTTGGCCCTCTTCGAAAAGGCAGGGTTCGTGAAGGCCGCCGACACCGATTCGGTCCTGAACGGCTTCCCACGCGTGCTCATGCGACTCGACGTTCGCTGAGCCCAGCCCCACAAGACCGGGCGAGCCCGGGGCGAGCCTGAGCTCCTCGCCACCATCGCACTTCTGGGTTTGCGAGGGCCGCACGACCCGCGACGGTGCGGCACCACGCTGGGGCCGCACCCGAGTGGCCGTCGTCGAACGCGCTTGGTGGTTGTGGTGGTTCTCGGCTTTGTTGTACCTTCCGATTGGACGGGTCGTCTAATCGGGAGGTACAACAGCGTGATGGGTTCTTCGGGAGATGCTCGTTTGGAGCGGTTCGGTGTGTCAGCAGAGCGTGTTCGGGCGGCGGTTGGTCTGCGGCGGCTCGGGCATCTGGTGGTCGGTCGACAGGTTGAGGACGTCGATTTGGCGGAGCTGGCTCAGGTGGTCGAAGGGTGGGTGTCTCGTTTGGAGGACCGGCCGGTGCGACATCGCGGGATGGGCGGTGTGGGTGCGGCCGCGTTGGAGATGTGGTCATCGGAGGCACCGGTGGATGGTGAGGCGTTGTCGCATTTCCCGGATTGTGTGGTGTCGGGGGTGGCGAATCCGTTGGGTATTGGGATCGAGGTGCGCCGCGATGGTGACGATGCGGTTGCGGAGGTGTCGTTGGGTCCAGCGTTCGAGGGTGCACCGGGGCAGGCCCATGGCGGTGTGGTGGCGGCGATCTTCGACGACGTGATGGGCTACCAGTTGTCGATTCTGAAGGTGCCGGCGTTTACCGGTCGGTTGTCGGTGACGTATCGGGCGCCGACACCGGTGGGTGTGCCGTTGAGGTTCCGGGCGTCGGTGGTGGAGCGTTCGGAGCGCAGGCTGGAGATGGCCGCGACGGCTGAGACCGACGATGGTGCGGTCTTCGCGGAGGCAGCGGCGACGTTTGTGATCGTGCCGCTTGAGCGGATGTTGGCTGCGACGAGGGCGGCGTCGTCGTGACCGCAAGCGCGGTGCGTCCGCTCCCGGATGACTTGGCGCACAAGGTGAGCCTGGCGGCCGAGGTGTTCGCCGAGCGGGGACTGGACGCACGGATCGATGACGTTGCGAAAGCCACGGGGATCCCTCGGGCGACGCTGTATTACTACTTTCCCGGCAAGGAGCACATCCTCGCTCACCTGCTGTCGTCGACATTGGTCGAGATGGCCGAACGCCTTGGAGCTGCTGCGGCGGCCGAGGGCTCGGGGCGACAGCGGCTCGAGGCGGTGGTGCGTGAGCATCTTCGGTTCATTGCCGAGCACGGGCCGACGTATCGGTTGTTGTTCGCCGAGTTGGGCAAGGCGGCCTCGCTGGTCGATATCGCGGCCGGTGTCGACCGTTCGATCATGGCACCGCTGCGCACGGCGATGCGCGCCGGTGTCGACGACGCCTCGTTGCATGTCGACGATGTTCCCGCGGCGGTGTCGGTGCTCTACGGAGCGGTGCTGGTCGCAGGGATGCAGCATCTGTTGCTCGATGGCGATGGCGACATCGACGCCCGCGCTGACGGTGTGCTGAGTGTCGTCATGTCCGGGCTCGCGGCACCGACGAACCAGCGGAACCAGAACAGGAGCGATCCGTGACTGAGACCGACGGCGAACGCGAGACTGCTGGGGGTCGCGCCGACGAACTCCTCGTCGGGCTCTTCACCGACTTCGACGTGCGCGCCGATCCGTATCCGAGCTATCGCGAGCTGCGCGGGTTGGCCCCGGTCCATCACAGCTCCGTGCTGCCGCTGTGGGTGCTGTCACGTTTCGATGACTGTGCCACGGTCTTGCGCGATCAACGGTTCGGCAAGAGCGACGAAGCTCAGCGAATCTTCGGTTCCGCCGCTGACGCCGCTGACCGCGAGGTGCCGATCATCTCGCGTCACTCGATGCTTCGTGCCAATCCACCAGACCACACGCGGCTACGCGGGTTCGTGTCGCGCGAGTTCACCCCGCGACGCGTCGAGGCGCTGCGCCCCGCAATCGAGTCGATGGTCGACGATGTCCTCGATCGTCTCGCCGATTCAGGCGGCGGCGACGTGATGGATCTTGTTGCGTTCCCGCTCCCGGTTCGAGTGATCGGTGAGCTACTCGGCGTTCCAGAAGCCGATCGTGACCAGTTCCGCTGGCTCGTCCGCGACGCCGCAGCAGCGCTGGAGCCGATGGTCGATCGTGACACCGTCCGCGCCGCCGAAGCTGCGAACAGGCAGATGATCGACTACTTCCGGGACCTGATCAACCGTCGCCGGGCCGAGCCGACCGACGACCTCATCGGTGCGCTCATCCACCTCCGTGATGACGGCGACCGTCTGAATCAGGACGAACTCATCGCCACGATCGTGTTGTTGTTCGCGGCCGGGTTCGAGACGACGACCAACCTCATCGGCAATGGCCTGATCAGCCTGTTGCGCAACCCGGACCAGATGCAGATGCTGCGTGCGGACCCCGCCCTCGGCCACGGCGCAGTGGAGGAGATGCTGCGCTACGAGAGCTCGGTCCAGCTCGACGCGCGGACTGCGCTCGAGGATGCCGACATCGCGGGTCACCACATCGACGCCGGCCAGGTCGTGCTGACGTTGCTCGGCGCAGCCAACCGTGACCCCGAGCGCTATCAGGACCCGGACCGGTTCGACATCACCCGCACCGGCACACAGCACCTCAGCTTCGCCGCCGGGATTCACTACTGCTTGGGCGCGCCACTGGCGCGCCTCGAGGGCGAAGTCGTGTTCGAACGGCTGCTCGCCCGTTTCTCGACCATCGACGCCGACACGACTCCGGTGTGGCGTCCGAGCCTGACACTTCGCGGGCTGGACACTTTGCAGGTGAGTGTCCGGTGAACACGACGCCTTCGGCGGTGACGATGCCGGATCTGACGCACCGCGAACGCACCATCGTCATCATCGGGTTGATGACCGGTCTGCTGCTCGCGGCCCTCGACCAGACGATCGTGTCGACCGCTCTCCCGACGATCGTTGGCGAGTTCGGCGGCATCAGTCATCTGTCGTGGGTCGTCACCGCCTACTTGTTGGGGTCCACGGCGAGCATGCCGCTGTGGGGGAAAATCTCCGACCTCTACGGCCGCAAACGCGTCTACCAGACCGCGATCGTGCTGTTCCTCGTTGCGTCGATGTTGTGTGGTCTGTCGCAGTCGCTGTGGCAGCTGATCGCGTTCCGCGCCCTGCAAGGCATCGGCGGCGGCGGGTTGATGTCACTGACGTTCACGATCGTCGGCGACATCGTCCCACCACGAGAGCGTGGCCGCTACACCGGCTACCTCACCGGCACCTTCGCGTTGGCCAGTGTGCTCGGCCCACTCATCGGTGGTCTGCTCACCGATCACTTGTCGTGGCGTTGGGTGTTCTACGTGAACATCCCGATCGGGATCGCTGCGCTGTTCGTCACCGGCGTCGTGTTGCGTCTCCCATTCCACCGGACACCCCACCGGCTCGACGTCACCGGCTCTGGACTGTTGGTGCTGTCGGTAGTGGCGTTGCTGTTGGCGACCGCGTGGAGCAGTGACGAGTACGGATGGACTTCAACGGTGACCGGTGGCCTCTACCTGCTCGCCGTCGTTGCCGGCGCCGTGTTCGTCTGGTGGGAACGACGCGTCGTCGAGCCGGTCATCCCGCTGCGAATGTTCAACCGGCCCGGTTTCAGTTCCTCGGTGGCGATGGCGTTCCTCGCCGGTGCGGCGATGTTCGGAGCGATCGTCTATCTCCCGTTGTTCTTCCAGGGTGTCCAGGGCCGCCAGGCCACCAATGCCGGTCTGTTGCTGCTTCCATTGATGCTGGCGCTGATGGTCGCCTCGGTCGTGGTCGGTCGCCTGACGACACGCACCGGCCGGTACAAGATCTTCCCGATCATCGGCACTGTCGTCGCCGCCGGCGGACTGTGGCTGCTGTCCACCATGAACCCGACGACCGGGCGGGTCGCGTCATCGATGTGGATGATCGTGCTCGGCCTCGGCGTCGGCGCGATTCTGTCGGTGCTCACCATCGCAGTGCAGAACGCTGTGGAGATGCGCGACCTCGGCGCCGGAACTGCGTCGGTCAACTTCTTCCGGACCCTCGGTGCCACCATCGGTGTCGCCGTGTTCGGCACCATCCTCGCCAGCCGCCTCGACACCGAACTCACCGACCGGCTTGTCGGTGTCGACCTGCCGGCGGGTGTCACCGGCGACTCAATCGCTGGCAGCCCGCGCGCCATCGCTGCGCTTCCCGAACCGCTCCACAGCGCGGCGGCCGGTGCACTGTCGGCATCGATCACCACCGTGTTCGCCGTGGCCGCCGTGGTCATGGTCGGCGGGTTCGTGATCTCGATCCGGATGCGCGAGCTCCCGCTGCGCGACCTGGCGGCGATGACCACCCCACCGATCGTGGAGCCCGCGTGAGTTCCGACCAGTCGAACGTCGTCACCGGCCACCACGGGGTCGCCCTCGTCACCGATGTCTACTCACACCCAGACTGTGACAAGCCGCCCGTGATCCTGCTGCACGGCGGCGGACAGAACCGCCACGCCTGGACCAAGACCGCCCGCACCATCCACGCCGCAGGCCACCACGTCGTCGCCTACGACACCCGCGGGCACGGCGACAGCAGCTGGGACCCGAGCGGACGCTATGACACCGACGACCTCGCCCACGACCTGCTCGCTGTCCGCGACCACTGCTGCGGATCTCGACCCGCGGTCGTTGTGGGCGCGTCGATGGGCGGCATGACGATCCTCGCCGCGCACCGCATCGCCCCACCCGGTGTGTGGGCCGGCGTCGTGCTCGTCGACGTCACCCCGCGAATGGAAATCGACGGAGCCCGACGAGTCGTGCAATTCATGTCGGCGCACCCCGACGGATTCGCCACCCTGCACGACGCCGGCGACGTGATCGCCGCCTACAACCCTCACCGACCCCGACCCGACAACGTCGACGGACTCACCAAAGTACTGCGCCAACGCGACGACGGCCGCTGGGTGTGGCGCTGGGACCCGGCATTCATCACCTCCAAGGTCGACGTCATGCACGCCGACCCCGCCAACAGCGAACAACGCTTCCGACAGATGGCCGACCAACTCCTCGACGGTGCCCGACGCATCACGGCGCCCACACTCCTCGTGCGCGGTGCGATGTCCGACCTGGTCAGCCCCGACACCGTCAACGAGTTCCTCACCGCCGTCCCCCACGCCGACGCCGTCGACGTGTCCAACACCGGACACATGGTCGCCGGCGACGACAACGACGCGTTCACCACCGCCGTCCTCGCCTTCCTCGACCGCATCCCCCCGATCCCCCAACCCAGACAGGCCCCCGACCAGTGACTCACCACCTGCCCGACGACGCCGCGCTGCTCGACCCGGACGACCCGCACACCGACGACGAAGCCGTCGCCGACGCCCGACAACGACGCCTCATCCTGATCACCATGTGCGTCTCGCTGATCGCCGTGATCGCTTCGTCGTCGGGGCTCAACGTCGCCCAACAGGAACTCGCCGACGACATCGGCGCATCACAAAGCCAGCTGCTGTGGATCATCAACGGCTACACCCTCGCCCTCGCCGCGCTGCTCATGCCCATCGGCGCGGTCGGGGACCGTTGGGGCCGCAAACCCGTCCTCGTCAGCGGCCTCGTGCTGTTCGCCGCCGCCAACCTCGCGTCCGCGTTCGTGAACAGCCCCGAACCACTCATCGCACTCCGCATCGTCGCCGGCATCGCCGCCGCGATGATCATGCCCGTCACCCTGTCGGTGATCACCACCAGCTTCCCCGCCGCCGAACGCGCCAAAGCGATCGGCACCTGGGCAGGAGTCGCCGGCGCCGGCGGCATCCTCGGGCTGTTCGCGTCCGCCGCGATCATCGATAACGCCACCTGGCCCTGGGTGTTCTCCGTCCCCGTCATCCTCGCCACCGTCTCGCTCGTCGCGACGCTGTTCGTCGTTCCCCACTCCCGCGAACACATCGACACCGGCTTCGACATCGCCGGCGCCGTCCTGTCCGTGCTCGCTGTCGGTGGCCTCGTCCTCGCCGTCCAGGAAGGCCCCGAACAAGGATGGACGGCCACCATCACCATCATCGGCTTCGTCATCGGCATCGCCGCCGCGGTCGGATTCGTCGTCGTCGAACTCCGCCGCGAACACCCATTGCTCGACGTGCGACTCTTCCGCAATGAAGGACTCACCACCGGCTCCGTCAACCTGTTCGTGGTGTTCGCGTTGATGTTCGCCATCTTCCTGATCCTGGTCCAGTTCCTCCAGGCAGTCCTCGGCTACACCGCCCTGCACGCCGCCACCGGCCTACTCCCGATGGCAGTGATGATGATGCCGCTGTCCACCGTCGCCCCGACCATCGCCCACAAGATCGGCTACCGACGCACCGTGGTCACCGGCATGCTCACGCTCGCCGCAGGCCTCGCGCTCCTTGCGCTCCTCGCCGACGCCGACCGCGGCTACCTCTCCATCCTCCCCGGCCTCCTCCTCATCGGCGCCGGCGTCGGCCTCGCCATGAGCCCCTCCACCACCGCCATCACCTCGTCACTCACCGAGGACAAGCAAGGCGTCGCCTCCGCACTCAACGACACCGTCCGAGAAATCGGCGCCGCGATGGGCCTCGCCCTCATCGGCTCCGTCCTCAGCTCCCAGTTCCGCACCAACATCACCGACCTCGCCAACACCTACCCACCCGAGACCGCCACCCGCATCAAAGAAGGCATCGGCGGCGCACTCAGCACCGCCGCACAACTCGGACCCGATGGACAACCCCTCGTCACAGCCGCCCGCAACGCCTACGTCGACGGCATGACACCGGCCCTCCTCATCGCCGCCAGCTTCGCCGTCATCGCCGCCGCCTACACAGCATGGACCGGCCTCCGGCACCGCCACGAGACAACGCAACACCAAAGCGACCCTGAACTCCAACCCACCCACCAGCCGTAGGGAGGTGTCCGGTGCGCTCACGGTCGGGTTTCGGTGCGCCGCGTCGTGGCCCACCGTCGAAGCGCCGTTCGGGTCTCCCGACGAATCGCACGGAGCGCCCGGCGCGAATGTCGGCATCGGGACGCCTCGGCATGTACCCAGGCCACAACGTGGTCGCCCGTCGCTGCCGGTTGCAGAGTGACGTGCCCGACGAGTACCGACCCGTCCGCGTCGGCTCGCCAACGGATTCCGTCGGCGAACCATCGACGCGTCACCCGAAAGCTGACCGGGCGATGATGCCCAACAGAAACCACCACCGTGTCGTGGGCGCCGCCGTTCCAGACTCGGCGAAGAGTCGGGCACCAGGGATCGAGCCCGTCGGCGGCTCGCAGTTCACCGACGACGGTCGACCACGCACCGGCAATCGGCACGACCTCGTTCCACTGGTCCACACGCCGACCTGCGACGGTGTGCGAACCCACGGCGGACGGCTCTCGGCGCCGATCAGCCCCGAACGCCGCCAGGAACGCCGCCGACCCCGCCAGCCACATGGCCCCCGAAGCAAGCGCCAACCCGGCGGCAAGAAGTATCGCGGCGGCCGTCAACGCGACGACGACGGCGACCAATCGCGCGCTGTCGCCGCGACTGATCCGGCGAAACCGTCGAGCCAATCCCGGGTCGTCACTGCGCAAACCGCGTTCGAGTTCGGCGATTGCCCTGTCGACCTGCTCGTCGTCCATCGCGGAATCCCAGACTTGATCGGCGCTTCCTGACGACCCCACGATATCCCACATCGAGCAGGCCAAATCTTGACCGTGCACCTCGATCCGGCGTGGGGCGGCACACCTTCCGCAAAGCGGCCGATCACCGGTTCTGGGGATTGTAGTTGGGTGGCGCAACCATCTAGTATGGCGGGGTGGGATCGACGGGGCTCCGGGTACAGCCGACAGCGGATCCCGTCGTCGCAATCGAGGACGCCGTGGTGACGATCGTTCGTGAGTTCTCGTTGGCTTCGACGCAGGAGCGGTTCATCGGTGCCGCGGGTGTGTCGGTGGAGCGGGCCGGGTTCGGCGTGTTGCGATGCGTGTCCGAACGTGGCGAGGTGCGGGTTTCCGAGTTGGCGCAGTTGCTGGGTGTGGACACCTCGACGATGAGTCGGCACGTAAAGACGTTGGAACGTGGCGAGCTCGTGGTGCGAGCCGAGGATCCGTTGGATGGTCGCGCCGCGCGTGTGCGTTTGACAGGTGCTGGCGCTGAGGTGTTGCGGGTGTTGGGTGAGGCGCGGCACCGATACTTCACGGAACTGTTGGCGAGTTGGTCCGAGACCGATCGGGCAGGGTTGGCTCCGTTGCTGGCGCGGTTGGCGAATGACGTTCTGGAACGGGGAGGTCGTAGCCCGGTGATACGCGATGCCCGATGATGCGATCGTGGTCGGCTTCGACGGAACCGTCGGTTCCCACGCGGCGCTCTTCGCCGCGGTCGACCTCGCTCATGCCACCCATCGACCGGTCGTGGTGGTGCACGTCGTGCGCATCCAGCCGATCGCCGCGGCCAGTACCTCGATGGCACCGGGGGCAGGCGCAATGATCGAGGCCGAAGAGGAACAGGCCGAGGTCTGTCGGCGCAACTGCGCCGACATCCTCGACGCCGCAGATGTTCACTGGACGTTCGAAGTCCGTCACGGCAAACCCGCCGATGAACTCGCTGAGGCAGCAGCCGAACACACTGCGGCCTACATCGTCGTTGGACGCCACGGCCACCACGGCCTTGCGCGGCTCCTCGCCGGTTCCGTCAGCCAATGGCTGCTCCAGCATGCCAGACATCCACTACTGGTCATCCCCCCACCGCCATGACCGCCGAGGAACTGACCTTGATCGACAACCACGTCGTCGTCGCTTGCACCGTCGACGAAGCAATGCAGCTGCTCGACGGACCGGACCAGATCGCCAGCTCGTTCGGAGCGGTGCGCGAGGAAACGTCAACGGTGATCAGATCAAGTCGCGGTGATTGTGTGCTCGAACGCCTCTCCGAACGGTGGCTCCCGACCGATCAGGTACTCACCGTCGACGGCAGAATTGGAGACGTCGCCGCCCACGCCCATCTCACCCTGATGCCCGTGGTGCACTCCATCTCCAACGGGCGCGTGCAGCCCGGCACCAAGGTCTGGGTGCACGCTGAACTCGGACCCGGTAGCCAGACCCGCCGGGCCGCCCGGATCATCACCGCGGCGTTCGCTCACGGGCTCGAACACCTACGCCTGAAACTCGACCGAGCGGGACTGTCAGACGCCCCTTTGTCAAGCCGCAACGGTGATGGGGACGGATTGTCCTCGACGTCGTGATTCGTCGTTCACGTGCGTCGGATGACGCGGTTGGCGAGATGTCGATCGCGGGACTGCACCGTGTCGGCCCGACCTTCCTCATTGCCGACGTAGACGAGAACGACGTCCGCGTCGAAGGAGAAGTGCTCCCGATCTCCGACCACGATTGATCAGCATTACGCGCACACTTCGCTCACCCGACTTCACCAGCCGACCGCTCGCGTACCGGCGAACTGTGCGGCTTCGAGGCGCGATCGGGCCACCGCATAATCACCGTCCGAGCGGAGGCAAGGACCCATCCGGGAACGGCACCTGCCGCTCGCGTAGACCCGCTTGGTATCAGCCGGCTTCGACGACTGCGCCGTAGCGCTGCTGTGCAGCCTGTGCTGAGGTACCGAGGAGTTCGCCGATGCGCTGCCACGAGACGTTCTTCGCCCGCGCCGCAGTGACAGCGTCGACGATCTGACGTTCGCTACGCGCTCGTGCGAGCACGGCGCGTTCGAGCAAGTACTCCTCGACCGAGCGCTCGTCGGCGGGGTCGGGTTCGTAGTCCTCGAACCGCTTGGCAAGTTCGTCGGCGTGGTCGAGGATCTCTTGGATTGAGCGGGGCATGTCAGGTCTCCAGGAACTTGGGTCGAGCGGCCATGGCGTGGACGATGAACTCGACACCCTCGGCGGCGGTGACGCCGACCTCGAGCATGCGGCCGGCGGTGTCGGCACCCACCAGCATGTCCAGGTCGTCGAGGTCGAACACTCTGATCGGGTGTCGGTAGGCGTGGAGCATGTCGTCGTCTGTGATCCCGTGCTTGCGAGCGCTCGCCAAGATCACCGGATCCACGACCATCAACTTACCTTGATACGGCCGACTCGTGGTGGTCGGCTGGATGTCGCCTCGACCGCAACGAACTCGGCGGGTGGCGTTACATCTCGATGCCCGAGAGGCCGATCTCGGGGCGGGCTACTTCGATGGTCGGGCGCTGGGGACGGAGTTTCCAGATCGCCTCGTCGACGGCTTCGTAGCTCGCGCCGTAGGCGGATCGGTCGTAGCGGCCGGGCCAGTCTCCGATGCCGTCCTGGATGTCGAACGCTGCCTGGTGCTGGTGTACGCGACCGGCTGCCTTGTCCCATGCTTGCGCCTTCTTGGCGGCTCGTGGTCGGGGCCCGAGCGTGTCGACGATCGCTGACGGTTGTTCGAGTCGGGCGATCCTGGTTCGGACTCGCCGGTCGTGGGCAAGTCGGCCATCGATCTCGGTGACGCGCGACTCGAGTTCGGGTCGCCGGCGGAGGAGCTCCTTCGCCTCGCTGGTTCGTTCGGCGAGATCGGTCAACTTCCTCTCCGCCGTCGCGATCGTGGCGTCGGCTCGACGGATGACCTCGGGTTGGCGTTGCAGCTCACGGTGCGCTGCTTGGATCTCGTGCTCGTGCTTCCTGCGACGAAGTGGACGGTCGTGGGTTTCGATGACGTTCTCGGCCGCTCGGCAGGCGGCTTCGGCCCGGGCCCTGGTCTTGCGTGCCTCGGTGATCTCGGCTTCGAGCGCGTGTCGATGAGGGTGGAACGCGTCGACGATGGACTCGGCATCGTCGAGGCTCGTCAGGATCTCGTGACGTTGTTCCATCAGTGTTCGGAGCACCGGTGCGTCGAGGAGGCCGGGTCGATGCGGGGTGGTCTGGTTCAGTTCGGCGTGGCGGACGGTCGCTGGTTGGTCGATCCAGTCGGTGGTCATGCACTGGACGAAGACGTCGACGGCGGTCTCTTCGCCGGTCACGCCGAAGAAGGCGTGGTTCATCTCCGAGCCCCGGGTCATGGCGACATAGAGATTGCGGATGTCGGTGAGACGATCGGCGAACAGCAGACCACCAAGCACGTTGCGGCCTTGGCCACCCATGCCGGTACGCGCGTAGGCGAGCTCGACGTGTTCGTTGACGTACTCGGCCGGGAGATGGACGACGCCGGACTTGCCAGTCGCGGTCAGCGAGCCGTCTCGGTGGATGGCGTCGATCGTCCAGACGGCTCGGTTGCGGACCATGTCGTCGCGGTCAGTGAGGAGTCGTCGTTCGTTCTGTCGGGTGGCGATCTCGTCACCGACATACAACCGGTAGGCGCCGACATCGACCGAACGGCCGTCGGCAACAATCTCCCCCGAGCGGACGCGGAGGCGTTGGCATCGTTCGTTGAGACGCTCCGTCGCTTCGTTGGTCGGGGTCATCAGCAGCTCGCGCTTGCCGGCCTGGCGGAGTTCGTGCCAGAGGCGCGCCGCGGCGCGCTCCATCTCCGGGATGGTGCCGACGTGCAGGCGACCGTGGGCGTCGTAGACCTCGGCGACGCTGACGTCGCCACGACGGAGTCGCAGACTTGCTTCGCGTTCCCACTCGTTCGCGAAGCGGTGCACCTCGTCGAGTTCGATCGCGCCGAACGTGTCGACCATCAGCGCGAACATGCCACCGCGGCCGACGGCGGAGAACTGGAGCGGGTCGCCGACGAGCGCAAGGCGCCAGCCTCGAGTGTCGGCGAGGTGGGCCATCTCGGCGAGCTTCTCGGTCGGCAGCATCCCGGCCTCGTCGACGATCACCGTGGCGCCAATCGGTAGGTCGTAACGGTGATCGGGCGGTCTATCGAGGGTGTGCTCGATGAGCAGCTTGTGGATCGTGTCAGCGACTACACCGGTCTCCTCCGACAGCACCTCGGCGCCGGTAGCCGAAGGCGCGACGCCGAACACGGCGCGGCCGGTGGCTCGGAGGTGCTCGACGGCGGGGCGCAGTGCGGTGGTCTTGCCGGTGCCAGCAGGACCGACCACGAGCACGAGGTCGGCGTGGCCGGCGACCGCGCCAGCGGCGTCGGCTTGGGGCAGGGTCAGGACGACGTTGCTGCGGTCGACGGCGGCGGGATCGTCGGGGCCGTCGTGTTCGAAGCGGCGGTCGGCCCACTCGATGAGCGACCGCTCCTGGTCGAGGATCGCTTGGGTAGTCAGCGCACGGTCAATGACCGACTCGGTGACCGGTCGACCGTCGCGTCGCAGGAGTGCACCGGGCGGGATCGGCCTGGAGATGTCGACGCAACGCTCGGCGGCGACACGGCCGGCGAGTTCATCTGCCCACCGCACGACGGTGTCGGCGTCTTCGGCAGTCTCGGTCGGGCACCACGAGGCGACCTCACGGACGAGCTCGGTCGGTCGCCACGACGACTGCTGCTCGCTGATCGACTGGATGGACCAGTCCGTGATCGCGTCATCGAGGTCGTGGTCGATCGTTCCCCGATACAAGGCCTGGTCGACCGCGTCCTCGATCACCCGACTCGGTTCCAGCCCGAGCGCTCTGGCCTGCTCGCGCCAGCCGTCGTGCAGGCCCGCAGCGTCGACCGACTTCGCCTTGCGGGGGCGGCTGTCGACGGCCGCCTCCCGATCGATCAGCCAACGCTCCTGCGGTGTCGGTTCGCGGCCCATCGTGTCGACGAAACGGTCGAGCTTCTCCTCGACACGTCGACGCATCTGGGCCGTTCGGATCGAGAACTCGGCCAGGAGCGCCTCGGGCACGTCGCGGATCTCGGCGATGCCATTCTCCGGCGTGTGCCACACCACACCGAGACGTTGCGTCAATTCGGATCGCAGACCAGCGTGATAGAGCGCCGACAGAGTGCGCTGGTCACCCTTGATCAGGCGGGCATCGAGGGCGAGCCAACGGCCGTCGGGAGACTTCACACGGTTGGCGATCACGAGGTGGGTGTGGAGCTGCGGGTCGAGCGCGCGGCTGGTGTGCTGGCGGAACATCGCAGCGACGATCCCCTCGGCGTCGACCACGGCGACTTCGCCGCCGATCCGGTAGCGGGTGTGGGCGTGACGTTCGATCCATCCGGCAAGCGCGGTGACTGCAGCGTCGTGAGCGTCGAGCACCTCGCGTCGGATGCCGTCGTCGCTGAGCGCGAACAGGACCGACACCGACTTGGGTGCCGAGGCGGTGACGTCGAAGCCGCGGACCGAGTCGTCGTTGTAGCGGCGTCCGAGATGCCGATCGGGGCGCTGCGGGTCCATGCCGGCGATCAGGGCGAGGAAGGCGTCGTCGTCGACCTCGCCGGACAGGCCGAGCATCGGTGCGCCGTCGCCGAGCCACGTGCCGCGTGGTTCGCCGGACTGCAGGTAGTAGTTCGGGAGTTGCTCGACGTAGTAGGCGCCCGCGTCGCATCCCTTGAGCGTGGTGACCCGCACGGTCATGGCGTCTCACACTCCGCTCGGGTAGTCCCGAGATAGCTCCCAGGGAGGTTTGTGCACTCGTCTGTCCTTGAAGCGTCGTGAGGTCGGATGGGGTGGAGTTGGGGCATGGCGACCTACAGGGGGAAGAGCCGGAGCTGGTTGCCGGGGACCGCGTCGAGGGGGTTGGCGCGCATGCGACGGGTCGGCTTCGCGGGTGGGGTCTCGGGCTTCGGATCGGGCTGCGTCGCGAGGGGCTCGGCGACCGGGTCTGAGGTCCGCGTGTTCGGGATGTCGTGGAAACCGGGGATCGGCCAGGTGATCGGACCGCCGAGGCGTTCCTCGATCACGTACCTCGAGATGCGGAACTGCTTGTCGACCCGCTCGGCCGGGATGCCCTCGCGTCCGTTCGTGGCGATACCGCGGCGAACCCGCTGGTATGCGCCGTTGCGGCTGATGCGCATGACCGCGGCGACCTCGTCGACCGTGAGGTAGTCCGGTGGCTCCTCGGGAACGGTTCGTCTGGTCATGGCCTCACCTACACATGCCTCTGGATTCGCGACTTTGTGACAAACCCCACCTCTCTCAACGGGTTCTCGCGACACGTCGACTGGAACTTCCGTTGCCGGCTGCTCATACGTCCGACGACATGCCACCCGGAACAGGGGTCGTTACGTCTCTCGTCATCCGTACGGGACCCAAGGTGCCGTCAGCGGGCAATCGCCTCGCGGGCCAAGGCCGATGAGCCCTGGCGCTGACGACCCGTCAGCAGTGCCGAATCAGTCCGGCACACCAAACGACACCAACCGTCACCAATCGACGAAGGACGTCAGCATGGGAGGACACCTCGTCCAGCGCGGCGATCGCTACGACGCGGTCGTCTACGAAGGCATCGACCCGGCAACCGGCAAAGACGCCACCGGTGGTATCCCGCCGGCACTACACGCCGCGGAGCCGAGAAGGTGCTCGGCGATCATCGGCACTTCGAACTCAGATCTCCGCAGTCAGCGACCCGAGCACCGAGACGTGGGACGTGACCACGCCATCGGTGCGGTGGCGGTATCGCTTGACGACCATCTCCAGGTCCTTGTGGCCGAGGAGGTCGGCGACCTCGCGGAGGGGGACGTCGGAGTCGACCATCAGCGACGCAACCGTGTGACGTAGCTCGTACAGAGACAGCGTCGGCACGCCGGCGTGTGCGCAGATCTTCTTGAAGTCTCGGCGGGCGTGCGACGGGTCGATCGGTGTGCCCACCTCCGAGGTGAAGACGAGATCGGTCCAACGAGCGTCGGTCGTCCACTGGCCCCCGGAGGCGAGGCGGACCTCGGCTTGGTGTATGCGATGGCGGCGTAGGGTTGCCAGCAGCACGTCGGTCATCTCGACGTCGCGACGATTACCGGTCTTGGTCGGCCCGATGCTGAGCGGGCGTCCGCCATCGGCGCGCTTGATGGCTCGGTCGATGGTGATCGTCCGGTTGTCGATGTCGACCTGCGCCCATCGCAGGGCATCGACCTCGCCCGGCCGCGCCCCGATGTTCAGCAGTGTGACGAAGTAGGCGTTGGGGGTCGCAGTGATGAACTCGCCGGCGCCGGTCGCGGTCAGCGCACGCATGACCGCTGCGTACTCGTCTCGGGTGAACGATCGTTTGGCTCGCGAGGTGCTGTACACCGGCGGTGCGTCCGGGTTGGTCGTCGACCGGTCCTTCGGCAACTTCGCGAGCCGCGCCGGATTCCAGGTGATGTACCGACGGGCGACTGCCCATTCGAGCATCTCGCCGAGCATCTGCTTGTAGTCCCGACACGTCGACTTCGCCTGCGGCTTGCCACCCTTGCCGCCGGACTCGGCCTCGGAACGTAGCCACGCCTCAACCCGAGCGACGGTCAGCTGGTCGAGCTGGCATCCACCGATCCGCCCGGCCGGGATGATGTGCCGTTCGATACGCGGACGCAACCGCAGGATCGTGCTCTCCTCCTTCGTGCCCTCGTTCTGCTCCAGGTGCGTCAGCCACTCGTTGGCGAGGTCGGCAACAGTGATCGACTTCTTGCGCACGTCGACGCCGGCGTCCTGCTGGCGTTGGAGCTCGCGCAGCTTGTCGGCGACCGCCTTGCGAGTCGGACCCGTGATTCTCTTCCGCAGCCGCTTGCCGTTGGGACCGACGCCGAGGTCGAGCGATGCGACCCACCGCTCGACGGTCACGCCGCTCCCAGACCGCGTGTAGTCGCTCCGGTAGATCGACCCTTCGCCGTGGGAGCGGCTGGGCGACTTGCTGACCATGGCGGATCCCCTTCCGTTGGTCCCGCCCACTCTACGCCTCGAATGGCTCCCAAGATGGCTCCCAAGGTGCCGGAAAAACGATCGAACCCCTGGTCAGAGCTGCTCTCGCAGTCCCGTGACCAGGGGTTTCGTGGTCGGGGTGAGAGGATTTGAACCTCCGGCCTCCACGTCCCGAACGTGGCGCGCTAGCCAAACTGCGCTACACCCCGTAGCGACTGATGAGGCTACAGGGCAGGTTCGGCTTCCGCCTCGGCCGTCTCGTTCGGGCCGTCGGCTTCGGAAAGTCCCTCGCCGTAGCAACCGCCACCGGCGATGGCCCGGGCCGCCCGACGCAAACGCAACGAATCGAGCGGCTTGATCAGCCAACCATCGGCTCCACTCCGACGAGCCATATGAATGTCGACCGTGCGGTCGAGCAGAACGAGGATCGGAACATGGGGCAACGAATTGCTGCTCTCGTCGAGTCGCAGATCCATCGTCACGGCGATTCCGCCCATGGTGCCGATCTGCATGTCGAGCACCACGAGATCCGGGGTGCGCTCCTTCACCGATCCGGCCACCAGTCGACCATCACGGCAGTGAGTGAAAGTGGTGTCGGGGCCGCCGAGGGCCGCCGTCACTTCGTCGACGAGCCAATCGGCATCGGTAGCGAGGATCACGTGCACAGCTTCGACGCTACTCTCCGGCCCTCGTCACCGACGAACAGCGCCCCGAAGAACGGTCACTTCGTGGTGGTCAGGAGGTCGTGGCCGAGCGACGCGATGGCTGCCATGTCGTGCACGTCGTCGGCCCGCAGGTAGAGGCGAGCCACCGACGCGCCCCGGGCAGCAGCCACGAGGGGCGCAACGGCCTTCTCCTCCGCCTCGGCCACTTTGCGGATCTCGGCGATGTTGCGCAGGAGCACCGCTGCTTGGTGATCGCCGGCTTCCTCGGCTGCCTTGGCATCGCGTCGAGCTGCAGCCGATGTGCCGGCACCGAAGCGCGGCTGCAGCCGATTCACCACCAGTCCGCTCACGGCGATCGTCAACGTCCGCAACTCGTCGATGAAGAAGCGGGCCTCCTCGATGGTGTCGCTACGCGGTGAGGCAACCACCACATACCGAGTCCGGTCGGAACGCAACAGACTCTCCACGGCGATTGCACGATCGCGAAAACCACTTTCGATTCCCTCGAACGCTTGGAAGAAGTCGATCGCATCTGCCAACACATCGGCGCCGATCACCCGACCGATCGTGCGCAGGATCGGCTGGGCGGCGATGTTCAACACGCGCAGCCCACCCCGAGCCGGCGCCATGAGCCAGCGGTACACGCGGTGGTCGAGGAAGTTCGAGAGCTTCCGCGGTGCGCGCAGGAAGTCGAGGGCCTCACGGCTCGGCGGAGTGTCCACCACCACCAGATCGAAACGCTCGTCGCGATCGAGCGCATAGAGCTTCTCGGCCGCCATGTATTCCTGACTTCCCGAGAGCCGGCTGGCCACGTTCTTGTAGAACGGGTTGTCGAGGATCCGCTGCGCCTGTTGCGACGAGCGCGAGTGCTCACGAACCACGTCGTCGAAGGTCTGAGTGGCGTCGAGCATCATCGCCCACAGCTCGCCGTCACCGTCCACAGCAATCCGTCGCGGATCGTTGCCGAGGCCATCAGCCAGACCGAGGGCATCGGCCAGGCGCCGAGCCGGGTCGATGGTGATCACCACGACCTTGCGCCCCCGACGCGCCGCTTCGAGTCCGAGTGCGGCCGCCGTGGTGGTCTTGCCCACTCCACCCGAACCACAGCACACGATGATCGACGCGTCGTCCACGAGTGAGGCGAAGCCCTGGGCTTTCACGATGCACCATCGATCTGATCGAGCAGTGCGTGAGCAAGTGTGCGAACCGCCTTGTGGTCCACGGCCCCGGTCGTGAGATAGGGGAGTTCGAGGTGTCCCTCAGCGCTCGTGGTATCGATACGCGTCACTTCGCGTCGATGGACTGCGCAACGACTCGCGCGGTAGCGCGCCGCGTCGGCGAGTTCGCCTTCGGGTAGACCGCCGGCCGCGACCAACTCCTCCACGTCGTCGGCGTGATCCACTCCGTTCACCACCACCGGTCCGAGCGTCACGCCGATTTCATTGGTCATCAACGCCGATGTTTCGAGGAGTTCGTTCACCGGTGTGGTCTCGGGAAGAGTCACCAACACCACCCTGCACTTTTCGGGATCGCTCATCATGTTGCGAATCTCGATCGCCTGTGAACGCAGCGGGCCACCCCGCACCGTCTCGGCCATGGCCTGCGGTGAACGCAGCAGACTCAGTGCATGACCAGCCGCCGGCCCGTCGACGATCACGAGATCGTGCGGTCCGTCGGCCCCGGCCAAACCGACGAGATGTTTGATCTTTCCGAGCACCAAGAGGTCGTCGATACCCGGCGCCGCTGACGCAACCACATCCACCACTCCGGTCGACACCAGTCGTTTGGCCAGACGCGCCAGTCCTTGTGTCCCGAGGTAATCCTGCAGCGCTTCGGCGGCCGAGATCGTGCGTAGGTGAACCGAACCGCGCTTCCCCGGGCCGCGACCACTCACAACGGTGTCACCTTCGTACGTGGAACCCGCACCGTCAGGTGCACCGAGCAGCCGCGCCAAACCGGGCCGACCGTCAATGGTCACAACGAGCACCCGATGTCCGCTGTCGGCTGCAGCAATCGCAAGCGCAGCAGTTACCGTTGTCTTGCCGACACCCCCCTTGCCGGCCACCACCAACAAACGGGCGGTGTCGAACAACCGGCTCTTGATCGATGATTTCGGAGGCACTCGTGCGCAGAC